>ERZ779643.155-NODE-155-length-63971-cov-31.947400_pt1 | contig 63971 bp, 88 predicted proteins | sample MGYA00511564_ERZ779643 | MGnify/ENA primary metagenome ERZ779643 (study PRJEB29588, sample SAMEA2147114) | human gut metagenome | biome: human gut; feature: human-associated habitat; material: faeces | place: Denmark | collected 2008/2010 ...
GAAACAGATACAAGCATGGACGATGAATTTCAAAACATGGCTCCGGCTCGTGTACTCAGAGAGTGCTTAGAATGGGAGGGCATCAGTGGATACGGCTCGTGGCTGATGGCCAGAATCTACGATATCTACGGAATCCATCTTGATGGGTTTAACGGCGTGATAGACAAACAAGACAAGGCCGAACTCGTACGAGGATTCGGTAACTTCATGCGTCATAACACCGGAATGGCAACTGGAATTATGAGTATGGAGATGGACGAACACGAAATTGTCACTATTCACTACGAAGGCGGAAGAACTCGAAAGGCGAACATCAACGGAGATAGTGAGCTCGCCGCACTTCGGGATATCCTTAAGAACGAAGGCTGAGATATGAAGAATCACAACGCCATGCGAAAGAGCGTCGTCAAACTCACCGCCTACTTCGAAAAGTATGAGCGGTACGGACTCGGAGGGCTGGTTATTCTCCACGTCGCACGAAAGAACGCTAAAGAGGCTGTGACGGCACTCATCAGTGAGATGGGTCTGTACGCAGATGACTTCGAGGACTTGTTGATAGGTGCAGACGAAGGAATCACAGACCCTCTGCAAGTCTTAGGAAGTTACCTGCAGAACAGCACGAACGGCGACGGATGCGATTTCGTCTACCTCATAAGAAATGACACAACCGGCGATATAATTTTCAAAGAAGACGGGTTCTTCGAAGAAAAGACAGTATAACACAAATTCGATTTTCGAGCATCTGAATCAGGAAGTAGGTAAGTGTGTGATGATATGAGGGCTTCCCTAATGACAAATTAAGGAGGAACTTATAATGTCTGCAAATGTCGAGTCGATGTTTTCTGTGCGCCAGGTGCCCTGGCACGGTCTTGGAACTATCATTCAGGAAGCTCCGGATTCCGAGTCTGCTCTCAAGCTGGCTGGTCTGGATTGGTCTGTGAAGCAGGTTCCTGTCCTGTACGAGGGCCAGAAGACGGGCCATCAGTTCAACGTCCGTGAGTCGGATAACCGTGTTCTCGGAGTTGTCGGCGGCAGATATAAGCCTGTCCAGAATGCGGAAGCGTTCGCATTCACAGACGAGCTTGTGGGCGGCGATGTTCGCTACGAGACGGCAGGAAGCCTGGCAGATGGTAAGCGTGTTTGGATGCTCGCCAAGATGCCGGACACTCGTGTCTTGGACGACGTCGTAGAGCCCTATCTGTGCCTGACAAATGGACATGACGGATTCAGCTCTCTGAAAGTGTGCATGACGCCTGTTCGTGTCGTCTGCCAGAATACGCTGAACATGGCACTGAAAGGTGCCAAGCGTACCTGGACAGTTCGCCACAGCGGAAATATCAACGCAAAGATGGAAGAAGCTCAGCAGACTCTCGGACTTGCTCAGGACTACATGAAGAAGTTCGCAGAGGAGGCGGAAGAGCTCTACTCCATCAAAGTCAGCCCGGCGCAGTTTAAGAAACTGTCCAATACCTTGTTCCCCATCACAGACGAGATGTCTCGTCGCAAGGAAGAGGCGCAGTATCTTCTTCAGTGCCAGCTGAAAGAAGCATGGGAGATGGACGACCTGGGCAATATCAAGGGCACGGGCTGGGGATTCATGAACGCTGTCAGCGATATGTCTACCCACCGTCCGCCGGCGCGTAAAACTGCAAACTATCAGGAGAATATGTTCATCTACACCATCGACGCTCCCGCTCTTCTGGACCAGGCGTTGAAGATGGTTAAGGAGATTGTCTAATGATAATTAAGGTTGGACCTGTCACTCTTAGAGTGTCATATCACCTTGTCAAAAAGGTGGGTGACACAGAGAACTACGGATTCACAATCCAGCAAATCGTCAATACAAAGATAGCAAGAACCTGGACGGTACATGACCTGGAAGCCGTCAAAAATTTCATCAACCATCTTGTGGAAAAAGAACTGTTAAAAGAGTTCGACAATCTATAAACAAACCATGGGAAGCCTTCATATCATCACACACCATAGTTAAGGGAGGAAATACCATGGAAACAAGAACAGTATGGCAAATGGTTTGGGACGACTATCAGAAATGGTTATACAAGACACTGAGAGGTTTCGGACCGTTCAGCCTTGACAGAAAGAAAAATAGTGCGATTGGTCTATCTAAGGTAGTCAACTCCATTTTAGCGATAATCGGTACACCGTGGATAATCGCTCATTGGGTCGCATTCTGTAACAAGAATGTTCGCCCTCAACGAACCTGTAATAAGGTTGGATATTGGATAGCTCTTATAATTGCACTTGTATTCGACCTTATTCCTCTTTCTGCACTCGGAGTATTATTATATGCGTACTATTTACACCCTGCTCAAGGTCTACTAAAATGGTTCACAATTTTATTTGTCTTTGCACCCTTACTATACGCAGGAGTAAGCAAGCTCCCGTATCTGTTCATGAATGACCCCATTATTCGTGAAGAAGAAAATCAAACTCAGGAAACCGAAATTGAGTATCTTACAGATTACGAGGATGACGAAGAACAAGAAGAGGAGGAAGAAGTCGTAGAAGAATTCCCGTTCTGCCAAATCTTCCGCCTTGGTGGAGACAAAGACCTGCACATCATGAGAGTAGAGTATTGCCCGGACGAAACAGCGTTTATAAGAGTCGTATCCAATGATTCTTACACCAAGCCTTACAAGCGTAAGGTTCAACGAGACAAACGAGGAGAAAGATTTATCTTATTCAACAATGAAAGATTTTATCTTGACCCCAATAAAACTCAGCCTAGAATGCCTGAGTAAACAATTATCCCCATCGGCCTTATGGTCGGTGGGGATTTTTTTTTGTGAATTCTTACTCCAGATTTTACAGTCTACAATACTGACCAGAATACTGTATCATAATTTATTCTTAGAACATTGGCGATTGAGCTCAATTTCCCTAGAGCTCTTCACCTCCTGGCCATTGTAGTCACTCATTTTTCTTAGGCGCCGAGTGCCAGTTCCAGCGCCACCTATCTGACCTATAGGCTAATCAGGAATGTCTTCTTCTCCGACGAACTGAACTACGCAACCGCCGTTCATATTCACGTTCGTCTGGTTAAGACCGTTCATAAGGTTGAGCTCTTTCACAGGAAGAATGATTGCATTCAGACGAGACATCGTGATTCGATTACCCTTGATTCCGTTATCAGGGTCACCGTAAATCTCTTCCTCTGCCTGCTCTACGAGCTTCAGCAACTTCTTCTCTGCAATCTCCTTCGTCCACAGCGCCTTACCGGTGGCCTTGTCTCTCGCCTCTTCCATCAGAGCGTTGTAGTAGCTATACACATGAGGCAGGAAGAACATACTTTTGGCAGCACGAGAAATACGAGTTCTGGATTCATCGTCCAGAGTTTCGCCATTCATTTGTGCGTATGCTTCCTCCCGAGTAAGGCCATTGTAAACGATGAGATGAATGAATTCACGCTGGCGAGGGAGAAGAGGACGAAGGTTAGGGTCTCTTGCCATACTTATTTCTCCTTCCTCAATAATTTTTGGAGACCCGCCCGGTCTGTTCGACCGCGACGCTGGACACGCCGAGCCCATTGGGTGGGTCTATGGGCTTTATGAACATGGAGGACAACACGGAGGCCTCCATAGTTTATTATAAAGGTTTTTGCTCAGATTGTAAAGAGGAGATTTGAAAAAGTTTCTTTTGACTGCTCTCCGCCAGCCACTTGGCATAGCACACAGGACCCATACCGAGCTTTTGAGAGTCTAAAGACTTGAGACGCCTCCCACATCTTCTGCAGATGTGCTTTACTTCTTCCTTGTTCATACGCTTTCTCTCCGCTTGAAATCCCCGCACCGCGCACTTACCGCGACAGAGCACAGCTTACCAGACACCGAGCACGTCGCGCGGCCATCACCGTTCTTTTGGAGGTGCTCGCAACGTGTGCAGTTTTTTGCCTTCGGGTTTCGCAGACAGGCGAGCTCGTGACGGTCCATCAGCGCACGAGTCTTCTTTAGCGTACCGCAGTATTTACATTCATACGCAAGAACTCTTGTAGCCATTACTTTATCACCTCTTTACAGAATATTCACCATGACGTACTCTACAGCAACGTCATCCTCGATTAGCCCGGTCTTGATGCCCTTCTCAGCAAATCGAATAATCTTAAGAGCATCAATCAACTCTGCGATTGAATAGCGCCCCTGCTTTTCCTTGGCCATCTTTACCTGCCACGCCGTCAGCCCCGTCCGCTTGACAGGCTCCGACTGGTCTCTACCCAAGCCCTGAACCATGAGAATCTGTTTGAAGCCATTGTACAGAACAGACAAGGTGAGAACAGAGGGTTCCGCGACAGCCTTCGCCTTCAGCAGATAATCAAACGCCTGTCTGACATTTCTTGTGAGAATAGCGTCTGTAAACTGAAAGGTAATATCTCCAATGGGCTTGTAGATTACGCCACTGTCGACAAGATACTTCACAGCCTGCTCTGCTCCACACCCCGTCGCCGCCATATAGTGACGAACCTTATCTGCTTCCAGCTTGATTCGGCTGTAATCGCATTCACAAATCTCTGCAAACTCGACACAGCCTGCCATTCTCATACCAGGAATTAGTCTGGCGACATAGTTGGCTAAAATCGAGGAACTGAGTTTTTGGAACTCACAAAGCCTCTCCTGGTTCTGCTTGTAGAACTTGCTACGCTTATCCATCTTAGAGTAAATAAGGACAAGGTAATCACTGCTGTTCTCTGCGGCGGAAAATACCTTGCCCCATTGCTTATCCGCCTTAAAGAACTCCGTGTCATCTCGCACGACTATCACGCGAGAGCCCGCTGTCATTTTGCGCTGTACAAGGCGCTGGTATGCGTCGCTGACCTTGTCGAGGAGCGTGGGCCGAACCTTTACAGCTTTATAGAGATGAGAAAGATATTCGTCCATCACTGCTACTTCTTCTCCGTAGAGAATAATAACTCTGTCGATATCTCCTGAACGAATCTGCTTCTGAAATTCTTGTACTGTCATTTGACTGCCTCCCAATTCTTTGCCAGCACCTCGGGCGAGTTATACGCACAAGATTTCGTTCCACGCTCTCCAGGAACAATCCAGCTAACCCGAATAGATTCACCTCGAGTAAACACCTTCACATCGTACACCTGTCCAACTCGAAGATTTCTGGAACCGTCTCTACCGATGTATCTAAGTAGCATTGTTCTTCCTCTCCTTTCTCGCTTTCTTGGCTCTTTCTTTTGCCTTCCAGTAATCGTGCTCTTTCTTCTTACGGAAGTGCCTGCAATCTTTTACAAGACACCTTTTTCTTTTCATCTGCTTGACGGAAAGAGTAAATCTATGCAGACAGCACCAACCTACAGGATTCTTACTACCGCCAAGAGGAACCCACTTGCCCATCGTCACTGTCCTCTCTTACCTCTACCGTGACTGCAAAAGTCTGTCAGTAGCACTCTTTCACGAACAGGCTTCCTCATACACAGGTGACGACCAGCGGGAGAGTGGTCAACCAGACACAACTGACAGTCCTCGCAAAAAGTGATGGTGAGCGTGTCGCAAGCCATGATATCATCAATAGTAACATGACCCTGCTGTTCGGCAATTTCCGTCACATCTTTCAAATTGATGTATTCAGTCATTTCAGTTACCTCCAAAAATCAACCGCACAACTTCCATTTGAGCTTCAAGAATAATGTTTCGTTCATGCTCTTCTTTCAGCTTTTCTTCAATGCTGTGTACCTTTTCGCACATACAGTTGTACCTGGCCCTATATTCCTCATAATAGGCTTCATAATCAGGCGCGCAGGGCATCTTCTTATTCTCTTCAGCCATTGTCGTCCTCCGTCGTGTCACGGTCTTTTCCGTACATGGTTGCAATCAGATATTGCCTCGTAAGAAGGGCGGCCTCCATTACATCAGCGCCTGCGTCTCTTGTAGCCATGTAGAAAATCCATGTCGTTTCTGCAATGGCTCCAACAGCATTGACTAACTCTTGTTTTTTATTCATTTTCTACCTCCCGCATTTCAAGAATCCACATATCCAAAGTGGCATCTTTTTTAACACCCACAAGAGTCAACTCTTGCGCATACTTAGAGCAGATACGAATCATCTCGGCGTACACTCGACTATAAGAATACCCATCGCTCTCCATGATTCTACGCATGAGAACGTGATTGAGCATCTGGAAAAATAGGTCGGGCTCGTACCCGTCTCCGTCTTCCTTGATTTTGATTCTCTGCCCAATCTTGAAAGCGTTGACGCCTGTGACGACTGCAATCTTATCAACGACAAGGTTACAAAAATCTGATAGCTCTTCCACATCCATGGTGGCATATCGCTCCACCTGCCCAAGGTTATCCGCGGCGCACACGATGAGCGAACGAGCCGCTCCGTCAAGTGACTTGGCTGACTTATTCAAAAGGCTGTCCAGGTACTCTTGACGCTGTTGCATAGTATAAGGTTCCATAGGAATTACAGTACCACGAGACCTAAGAGTTTCCAATGCGTTCTCCGCATTCTGCACCGTCAGCACAAAGTAGGCCTGGCGCGGCGGCTCCTCTGTAACCTTTAGAAGAGCGTTTTTAGCGGCTGCGGACATACGGTCTGCATCTCTGAAGATGTACACAGTGTCTCCGGAACATTTATAGCAGTTCTTGACAACATCTCTTACGGCGTCCACGGACAGTTCGGGCTCAACCAAGAATGCCTTCATCTGCTTGGTGAACCATTTTGCAAGAGTATATTTACCTGAGCCCTTCACACCCGTGAGTATTAAAAATCGAGGAACCGTGTTGAACTCAATCATCTCGCGAAACTGGCTCCTTACAGATTCTTGACCAATCATTTAATCACCTCAATTCTGGTGGATTGAAGAGGAACACGCTGGACTGAACAATCGCCTTAGGGTTAGACTCCCATCGCAGACTGGAATTGAGCTCACGCACCCATTCCAGAACAGCCAGAGCCATATCCCGGTCGTCGTCTTCCATCTTATGCTTGTACTCAGGAAGAGCAGGGATGTTGACGTACTTGAAATCATGGAAGGTGCAAAACTTACAGACGTCAAGAACGAAATACTGAAACTGCTTGATGAACTGCTTCAGGTCTTTTCCACTATTGTACACATCTTCGATGAGCTTCACGGCCTGACCCTTGTTTCCACACTCCATCTGGAACAGCAGGTCAAAATGTGTGCTGTAATCAACGGTTCCAAGAGCTCTTACAGCATCTTTGACGGTAACCGTGTCTGTGAGAGAAAGACACTTGTCCAGCATGGTGATAGAGTCTCGCATACCGCCGTCCGCGAGTTTGGCGATATACTGAATAGCTTCCTCTTCCACCTCGTATGCCCCATCCGGACCGCCACTCTCCAAAACCTCATTGTTCTCGCAGGCGACGATGTAACGAAGACGCTCGATAATAGAGTCCAGCGAAATCTTGCTGAAATTATACCGCTGAACACGACTGAGAATCGTAGCAGGAATCTTCTGTGGGTCCGTGGTACACATGATAAAGATTGCAGTCGCAGGCGGCTCCTCTAAGAGCTTCAGCATAGCATTCCATGCACCGATACTGAGCATATGGCACTCATCGATGATGTACGTTTTATAGTCGCAATCCAAAGGCTTACGACGAGCGCCGTCGATGATGTCACGCACATTGTCCACACCGTTGTTAGACGCCGCATCCACCTCAATAGGCGAACCCTTACCGCCGTTGATATCATTCGCGAAGATACGAGCCGCTGTGGTCTTTCCGCACCCAGCAGGCCCACAGAACAGATAGGAATGCTGAAAAGTTCCTGTTTCAATCTGGTCCATCAAGATATCCTTGATTGCAGACTGCTCGACCACATCATCGAAAGTTGCCGGGCGGTACTTGACCGCGAGAGTTTGTCTTGCCATTACTTATTTCCTCCTCAAATAAGAGTCTTGATTTCCGGACGACGTCTTTTAGACACATCCTTATTACGGCGACGCTCTTCTTTCACGGTGGCGTGGGGGAACACAACCACATCCAGCGCACGAACCGTCTTCCCCTGCCAATCGTATGTGTCGATTTTCATAAGACGGTTTTTCCACACACTCATCGTCTGCTCGATATCAGGGTCAAACTGTGCGAACTTCTTGGCGCCTTCGATTGCCTGCAAAATTCGGGCTCTGAAAATCTCTTTCACGATGTCCACATCGTACATGGGTCTGTAATCCTTGTTGCCCGTGCCTCTGCCTCCAACCTTATTGAAGCGAACACCCTTCTTCTGAAGTGTCTGCTCAGATTCAACAGGCATATAGTATCTGTTCACCTCATGAAGCCGAGTCTTGTTATTTGTCACCATGATGTTGTACAGACCGCCCATCAGGGTGTTGGGATGAATACCTCCCATTCTGTCAAGAGCGGTTGCAAGGTCCTGACCGGGAAGAAGACCATTAGACACCAATGAATCCAGAATGTCGATACCGGATACGAGTGTCTTCTGAATGATTCTGCCCTGCCCCATATCCACAGAAACGAGAATATGCGGAGACCTATCAATGTACTGAACTTTGTCTTTCACTTTGTTCATATGTTTATCCTCCTCATTGTTCAAATTTTAACTTCCAACCGCCGTTCTTCTTTGCGATTGTGAGTATCTTATTTACCTTCTTCCTCGGTCCGTTGAGTATGAAATCGTAAGATACTTCTATATACCCACCCGACTTCAACTCTATGAGGACACGAGGCCATGGTTCGTAGTGAGTCTTACCCATATCAGGTATTGTAGAATTTAGACGCCACCATGTCCGCAGTATGGGTCCAAAGAACATTGTTGAATCTGCGGATGGCGACATCCAGATTGTCCCACTCGTCCTTTTCATACGCTCCCATGTGATAGCGAATACAGGCAACCTCCTCAGGAGTCAGCTGAATAAAGGTGCTTGCGATTGCGACACTCTTGGAGCCGTGCCCAGGGCCCCACACAGAAGGCCTGTCATCATACTTGAATTTTCGACCAGGTTCACCACTTGTGTCTCGCTGATAGTTATCCACCTTACACAAGTCATGGAACAGACCGATAATAACCGGACTGCACTTGCGCTCCCAGTCCAGATGAAGAGCGTCTGTCAGATTGAGAAGCTCGGTGGCGACACGATAGCTGTGGTCAAACAGACCGCCCTCGTAATCACCGTGAAATCGAGTGCTTGCGGGTTGAGTGAAAAACCCCATGTTATGTAACAGCTCAATTACTTCATCCATGCTCATAGCAACACCACTGGCGTATGTGAAGTTGACTCCAACACTTGAGCACAGGGTGGCGAACATTGTTTCGCGTTCAAACTCAGACATCATATGTTGTTCTCCTTTTCGATGTATTCAACCAACTCACGCATCACACGAGAGTCAATTACAAAGTAATCAGGCCCATCAGGCTCAAACCGAAAAGCAAGAGACGACCTGAAAAATCCTTGCTCAAATGCCTGCTCTTTCATCTTCTCCATCCACGCCTTCTGAATAGAAAAAGACGACTGAGGCTTTGTAGGCAGTTTGGCTTCTACGAAGAAAGACTGGGTATGCACGTCTCCTCCGCCGAATCTTGTACCACCCGAGTTACATTGAACTCGTCCACCCAGAAGTTTAGCTATCTCTTTTTCTTGGGCCGCCGAGAAGTCCTTTCCGAGGTTTTTGCTCAACTTTGGGTTCCTCCTTCCTATGTTCAATTTTCTTGGTCACTTCCGCCTTTGCGGGTGAATGACGTTTGGTTCTATAGAATTCCCACTCTGCTGGAGTTGAAGACACTCCATATTTGAGCTTGTGCAAGGCATCTTTCGTCTCCGCCGACTCGGGCTGATGGGACAGAAGTCGATAAGCTATATTTACAATCTGCTCATCTCTGAACGGCAGGTTATACCCTGTACTGGCATCGAAATCTTTGAACTGCTCAGAAAAGATTACCGACTCTGCTTCTTTGGGGTGCTCTTTCTGCAACTTTACGAGTTCCACTCCCCACTCTGCCCATTGTGCGTCAGACACGAGATTCATATCCAGCTCGTAGTAAATCAAGGAATGAACAAGAATCTGATATCTACGTCTCTGAATAAGCGCCGCAACCTCGTTATCATAAGTAACAGGTTTTTGCTCTTCCGGCTTCGGAATTTTAATAAGTGACATAACTCATCCTCTCAGTTTTTTTTTGAATTTGGCATAATAGGTTCTGGCTGTGGGCTCAGTGAGTCCGAACTTCGCCGCCGCCATCTTGGAGCCCTCTGACTCGAAAATACTGCACAGGTCCTGCATAGAAGATACGCTCCACCGATTGTTTACTCTTTCAGGAAAAGGACACTCATCATACTCTGCATCGTGCCCCTCTAAACCGAGTTGAACTCTAAGAGCTTTGTCTGCCTGCTCCATCTGCCAATCTTTCAGATAAGTTATCTTACTACCCAGCTCTTCTACAGGAATAGAAGTTACTTTATCTAAAAGAATTATGGACACTCCTCCGTTTATCACGACAGGTACCTGAGTAGGGTAGGCTTTTTTGACACTGGTGGTGAGAGGGGCAACTGTTATCACACCAGAATTAAGATTGCAGGTATTATTTGATACGACAAGAACAGGTCTTGTTTTGTTTAACAGATGGGGCCTATTATGAACAGGACAGTTCCACCAGTAGATATCTCCACGACTTATCATACAACATACCCCATCTTTCTCAGGTCTTCAAGCACCTCGTTGAAAGTATCGCCGGACACCACAAACCTGCCGTTTACGAATGCCTCGTAATGCTCCATGACATGACGGATTTCAATCTTTTCTAACTCCATTGTTTACCTCCATGGCGTATTCAATTCCGCTCTTTGCAATCCACCCGGACCATGTGATTTCGCTCAGCTTCTTGTCTACTTCCTCTACTGCTTCTCGTAGCTCTTGCTCAGTTTCAAAAGGATTGATATGAAAATGCTGCCCGCACTCAGGACCAAGCCCGTAAAGACGACTCACAGGGTGCGTCAAAGGTCTTCCGCACTTCATGCAGTAGTCTGTTCTAAGACGACGAGCCTTAAGGGACATATACACCATCCCTCGTGTCTCTTTTAGAACACGACCTGCCATCACTCTAAAAGGCATGGCTTTTTTGTTATTCCAGTTGATATTGAAATCCATTCCTTCCTGAGTCATCCAGTTCTTGACCCTGACAATATACTCCTTGCCTACCCTTAAAGCAGTACCGGGGATATGATTAGGCGTGGCGGGTTTTGCAACTTCTTCATCTACGCGGTTTGCTTTATACACAACCTCCACCATCTGCCCATCAGGAGCTTCAAGTGCTTTTGCAACATCTTCAGACTCTCTTTCTATACTCTTCAATAACGCTTCCATAGTATTCACCTCTTTTCAAAATAAGCGCACAGCCGGTTGCCTGGCTATGCGCTTATTATACTACATATTGCGATTCTTGTAAAGAAGTTTTTTAAGAAAACGCCGCAAGCACTCGGTCGTTGAGCTCGTCCCTCCAGTCCTCATTTTCTTCTAAGAACTGGTGCAGTCGAGCCTTTCCCTGGAACTTGAGAGCCTCTCCTTCATTGAGTGCCACCTTGCCGTCTTCATCCATGATGCTGAACCAAGCACCTGCGGCGTTGATAATGCCAGCACGAATACAAAGGTCGATGATATCCGAAATATGGTCAATACCTGTGAGATACTTCAAGGTGTAAAACCCGGTTTTTCTGTCAGACTTGAACACCTTAGACTTGACCACTGCGACCTTCACAAGATTGCCCGCGGGATTTTCAGAATTGCGAGGGATAGAGTTTCCCTTATCGTCGATATAGTCGCTCTTCTGAAAAGACATACGAACAGAGCAGTTGTGTCTCCACGCTCTACCACCTGTCGTAGTGGTGCCGCCGTATGCGCTATTCATGTCCTCTCGTACCTGATTGATTCCAATAAGTGTGCAACCTGTACGAGCACAAATGGGAATCATCTCCTTGCTGAACAGCGTGAGAGCCATTGAGATGCCGCCGTATGTGCGGTCTTCAATGGTTTTGGCGTATGCTTGGGCGCTTACCATTGCCGCAAGAGAGTCCAGCACACACAGGCTGATATCGCCCGTTTCTACGATGGACTTAACAGCTTCAAATACCTCTTCTGCTGTCTGCTCATCAGGGCTGAAAAGAATGAGGCTGTCAATGTCCACGCCCAATTTCTGCGCCCACTCTGCATCAAGCGTTCTTTCGATATCGACGTATAAAACCTGCTTATCCGGAAACATCTTCTGAGCGCCTGCTACAAGGTCAAGAGCAGTTGTAGTCTTTCCTCCGCCCTCCTCGCCTGCGAACTCAATGATTCTTCCTATGGGCATACCCCCATAGGTCATGTAGTTCATTCTGGGTGAGCTGAACGGAATTCTTCTCACTGCGTCAAAGCTCATGCCTTGCTTACACACATCGGCCTTGAACTTCTTATTCACATCACGAAGTACATCTTCAAGTCTCTGACTCGACATACTCCACCTCCTGAAAGAATGGGCGGCACTTTTGATAACATTCGTCGCACATAACCACCGGGTCGCCCTTATCGTCGATGGCTATATGCTCAGCGGAGCATTTACATCCGCATATCACGCATCTCTGACCCATCATACACCTGACTGTTTCGTAAGGTCAATTTCTGCAATTCGCATACTGAGAACCTTCTTCACGGAGTTCAGCATCTCCCACGCGGCCTCTTCTTTAGACTTGATAGAAGAGCCAGCTCTCTGAAGAACGATTACAGAAATAGCTTCTGCTTGAGCGGCAAGGTCCGCGGCCGTATCCTTATCCGCAACCGTTCCTTGCGCTTTCTCACGCACACGATTGAAGACCTCTTTATACACAGCCTTTGCAACGTCTTCCTTGATTCTGAGCTCCTCACGACGAGATGCCGTCAAATACAAAAGAGACGGAAGATTCAATGTGAAATCCTCCAGCTCATCGTCTGAAACGGGCGTGCCCTCATCGTTGGTTAAAATCTTATCGATTTGGCTCATATAGGAATCCAACTCTCCGCAGGCCTCATTTACGAACGTCTTAACCATAGAGCGAACAACCTCAGAAAGATTTTCAACTCTATCGTTATTCTTACGAACAGCATCCAGGTCTACAGAAGATGCGAGTGCAAGGTTCATATCAGCCATTAGAATCTCCTCCTCGCGTATTCCGCCATGAGAATAGCCTCCGCCATTCCGTCGCTGGGTTTACGACTTCTTGCGGTTGGAAGCAACGACACATGGGGAAACAGTTTACGACACACCTCAATGGAGGTGTTTTTGTCAGACGTGACACAGAATTCTTTCTTCCAGGTCTGCGGAGGTACAAGTTGATAAGGGATATCGAAGGCCTGTAATAGACCTTCGATATATCCCAAATTGTGCCCAAAGTTAAACATAGACACAACTCCCTGACCGGGCATGGCACCCACTTTCTCTAAACAGCACACGGACGACGGGCCCGATGCAGCCTTGAGAATGGCGGTGTATGCGCTTTCATGAAAGGGTACCACAGTACACTGGCCGTCCTCGGTGAGTAACGCGAGAGCGCCGCTCTTACCTGGGTCAATACCAATGTACGTTTTCATCACTTGCTCGCTCTCCGCTGAATGGTTTCAATGGCCTTACGAGCCATAGCGGCCGCCTGAATGGACTCAGCGGCGGCCTCTTCGGCGCGGTGCTTGATGACATTCAGGATATCCAGCTTCACCTTGTCCTCTTCATTGTTCTTGACCATCGCAAAGAAGGCATCCGTGAGATTGTCGACGTCGTCCATGGCACCAACAGCCTCGTCCACTTCCTCACGGAGCACCGCGTAGCTTTCGTGGTCCGAATTGTTCACGGCGCCGAATTTGACAGACGCACGACCGTACTCTTCGCACTCAGCGCATACAACACTCTTAATCAGTTCTTCCATAATTTACCTCCCGGCCTTCTTACAGGCTGTTTTATATTGACACCACCTACAAGGTTTTGTGTCGACGTGCATAGGGGGTGGAACCTGGCGCTCTACATAACTGTCGCACTCCAGAATCTTATCCACCCGAGCTTGTTTCATCTCCTGAGTTACATGATACACCTCAGGGCACTCAAGACTACAATTATCTCTGTTCTCGTACAGAACAAGGGCGTCTTCCAGGTCCAGGCACATACAGTAAGTACAAACCTGGTCTTCATGAGCAGAATCTACATGATTCTTAGTGACAGCGGACGGGTCTTTATCGTCATGACCGTACTTGAACGAAATCTGATTCTTGAACTCGAACAGGTAATCAGTACCCGTAGAAATTCTACGAACAATACCGTCGCACATAAACGAGATGTTCAGAACCTTATGACGAAGAGAAGTTTCTACGCCCCTTTTGCCTCTAACTTCAATGTCCAGGCATTTACCTTCCGCCCACTTTTTACGAAGATAATCCTCGACATCCAGATACTGCCAGTCGTAACCTAAAAGGGGCATCTGCATGAGTGCTTCCTGAATGGCTACGTGACGACGAGTACCTGTGTCTGCCATGCCCACAGAGCAATAATCCGTCTTAGAATCATCGGGTGTTGCTCCGGTCACCTGAAAATACATCTGACGCAAACACACCATCGAAGAGGGTTTGTAGCTCTGGCTGGGTTTTCTTCTGCCCTTCTGGTCAGTGACTTCGATGGCGGACATGACGTCCGCCAAGAAGGCCTTGTTGATAGGTTGCTTCTTGGCGGCCGCCTGTACCAGTAAACCCAGCTTTCGCCGAGTGTTAGGCATTCGCGGTATCCTCGTCCACCATGAGAGCCATGACCTGCGTGACCTTACCCGCGGTGAACTTGAAGCAGTCCTCGTCACCGTAGTAGAGCTCCACAGACTCCTCCGGGCAAGAGTCCACAAGGCTCTTGAGCATATTGATGTTGGCACAGCAATGGAACGGAGCGAAGGACTCACTCTGCTGATACGGAATCAGCTCATTGGAGCTGTTCTTCTTGCTCGCGACCTGAATGCCGTCCTTGGTGAAGGTGAAGTATGCGCCGCCCTTATCGTAGGGCTCGATGAAGATTGCAAGACGGCTGATGACGTCCTGAATGGCAATCTTGGACAGCTTGCAATGGCTGGGGAACTCAACTTCCAGATACTGAGAAACAGCGTCGGCGGGGTACTCTTCCTTACCTTCGTACTCCACACCGTACAGAACCATATCCTCGGATTCGAAGAGGAATGCGCCGTCCTTGTACCACCAGTTGATTTTCTCCTGCTTGAACAGCGACAGCATATCCATCATCTCTGCAGACAGCAGGTACTCGCCGCCCAGAACATCCATGTCGTTGAAGCAGATACAATCCGCATCAGACGTGATGACACGCTTGCCCAGGAAATACCCACAGAGGGCGGGAGTATCCACAGTCTTGGCCAGACAGGGCTTGTTGATGTCCAGAATGTTCTTCACAGAGGTGAGATTGATAATCTGGCCCTCCCCCTCTTTCGTGAAGCTGTACTCGGGGAACTGAACGACGCCGTCCTCATCCACACACAGGTCGATTTCGTAGCGGCCGTTTGCATGAACAATCAGCTTATCCGTCATTTCCAGCGTGACAGAGTCACTGCTGATGCGGCTGATGAGGGCCGAGAACTTGGAAACCGGAACCACCGCGTACATATCCTCACCCTGAATCTTGTCCGCACGGACTTTCAGCGTGTTCGCGGTATCGGTGGTGGTGAGAGTCAGAACATTGTTCTTCATCTCGATGCACATCATGCTCGTAATCGGCAGGAGCTTGTTCTCCGAGGCGCCTTTCACAGAGCGTGCCACCATATCCTGAAACTTGACGGCGGGGATTGTAATTTTCTTACTCATTGTTTTGTCCTCCTTAAATTATTTACCAGATAAAGTTAGAGTTTGCCATCTCACCATTATCTACCAGAAAATCCTGAGCAGTGGCACTCTTATTAACAGCCGTGATAAAGTAAATCCACTGAGCAATCTCTTCGGCAGATGCCCAACGATGAAGTATAGCCTCGTTCAGAACGGCGTCCAGCTTATTCTTGTCCTGAACGATATGCTCGTTGATTGGCGTATAAACGCCACCGGGGGAAATACTGTTGCACACCGCGCCGTATTTGGCCACTCTCAGTGCGAGATTCTTGGTGTACGCAACGACACCGCCCTTGCTGGCCGTGTACCGGGGAAACTCTGCGCCGCTGTGTGCGCTTGCAGATGCCACAGTACACACGGCCTGAATACAGGGCTGGTCTGCATAGGCTTCGCAAAAATTGATGAGTCCGACGAGATTCACATCAATGCTTTCGTCATCTTCCTGAGTTCCGGCATTCGCGATTACAATTTCCGGAAATTCAATGTCAGGAAGAGTGTCTCTGACATCCGCGATGTAGTGATGATAATTCGGAGCATGAATAAGAAAATCACTGTCCACAGGATTCTTATCAATTCCAAACACATCATACATGAGATTACTATGGTCATCTCTTACAACGGCAAACAGTTCTGCAACTGCCTTTCCAATGCCGCTTGACGTACCTGAGATAATTACTCGTGTCATCATACGCCCTCCAGGTAGGTTTTACCTACACCGTCCTTTTCCCACTTCTTACAGACTTTATAACCGATGGGGCTGAATACGACCTCACACAGCAACTCCGCGACACAGCCCGTGAGGGAGCAGAACACAACCTGCGTCATGGTCCACCCAAACAAGACATGGCTGACAATCATAGCAAATACGAAGTTATCCACAAATTGAGCTACCAGAGTAGACACATACGAACGAACAGCGTATTCCGTAAAGGTGCTATTTGCATACAGTCTACCGATACCGTAGTTGATAAACGCATTTACGATAGACGATACGATGAATGCGATTGTACTGCCCATGAGAACATACCAGGTACCACCGATTGTATTATTCAGTGCCTGATTTACAGCAACTTCGTTGAATGTGTAGAACTCGGACCAGTTACCCGGAATAAGGGACACCATCTTCATAACCACACACACAACCAGGTTCATCACAACCGCGAACAACGACAACTGAATAGATGCCTTGGGCCCGAATCTCTTGGTAATCATGTCCATGCACAAAAAGCTGAGCCACGATACCGTGAATCCGCAGTCCAACGCCAGCCACGACAGACCCGTCGCGATTTCCTTATTCGCGAGAAGGTTCATCAAGATGACCGACACGGTGAAGAAAGCCACTACCGCGGCCGGGACGGACTGCATGAGTCTCTTCCAGTCCCTGAGTTCCTTTTTGAAATCCATTATTGATTTCTCCTTTTTATTTTTATTTTGAGAGAGGGTTTCAAAGGAATACAAAACTCTCTTGCTCAATCAAATGAGTGAACGCTGGCGTACCAGCACGGGCTTATAACGATAGTTCTTAGCCCAGTCCAGCAGAAAGTCGATGTTAAACCTGATTCTTTCTGTATATTCTGTCCCGAGCTTGGACATATCGTAACCCTTAGATTCCACATAGGTCTGAATTTCACGCTGTGCGGCCTTGGGCATCATCGCAATATGCTGAGGGCTGTGACTGCTCTTCTCACTGACGAGAACAGAACCATACTTGGTCATAATAGACCCGTTTGCCCCATTCATCAACCAGCTTGTAGAATCCGCACTTGTGAACGGATACATCTCCAGCACATTTAGGCTCGTCATACCGAAAGCGTGAGTGCAGATATCCGGATTAGAGCTATGCTTGATGATATCAAAGCATTTATCGATGAACTTGATTTTGTCCTTGACGGGCTTGTCATTGGCGGGGGAAATACCCATATACCAAATCTTGTCCCCTTCCGGACTCCTATAATCCAAAATATTGTGCAACCACTTGAAGTCTTCCCCCTGGTGAAAAATTGGAAGCAGTTTTTCCGGGCTTTTCAAGCGTTCTCTCATATAGAGATAGTTGTTCCAGCTCATCTCAGGCGCCTCTGATAACTCTTCACGAGTTTTGGGGTGCCTAAACTTTCCCGGGATTTTGTCCACCTGAGCGAAGACATGAACATCATCATCGATACTATTGAGGTACTCGATATATGCGTCCACGTCAACCTCAGCATCACGAGTGTGCGCTGAAAAGGCTCCAGAGTCAATGAGCAGATATCCTCTGCACAGCCCTTCGTTTCTTCCTGCAATCCAACCATCGATGACGTTACGGTCAAGAAGCTGGCTCGCGAGACGATTTGCTCCTTTTCTCTTAAGGTCTTCTTCAAAAACCTTGTTCAAGCTACCTGCGAAATAGAGCTGAAATCCAGGTAGCGGTGCAACGCGAGGTGGCGTCGTAGGTTTTACAGGTTTTGTTGCGATAAGCGACATAGTTTCACCTCAAAATAATTTCTTCGTATTGTCCAAAATGACGGGTTTAAGTTTTCTTGAAGCCATGTACTCCTCGATTTCAGGAATCCATGTACGAATACCCAAATCTCGAGCGGCGGCATCTAATCTTTTGAGCCACATCATTCTAGATTTGATGCTCTCCTCATCGATTTCGATACCGAACTCCACAGGACACCGTAACTTCCAGTTACGACCGAACTGCGACAGACCAATAGATGTTGTTCTTGTGCTCTGAGAATAATAGAATCTACAATGCGGCATTCCGCAGGTGATAGACCTGACAGGGTGAATCAGACACCTGTAAGTTCCATCTTTCTCGAACAACCATCTACACCTGGGCTGAATATCTCTGTCGGGCCATCCCACATGAAGAGCTTCTTCAAGTTTGGGCTTGGGAACACAGTAGAACACGACGGGTTTTCCGTTGATGAGGTGATGTTCCTCCCGGATTAGAGTTTCCAGCTCACCCACAACTTCAAAACTCAACCCCCAAACCAAGAAATCTTCCGGGTTGGCTTTCAAGATTCTGTTCATGCCCTCTTGCGTCCAAGCATTGGTTTCCCATGGGCAACACTTTCCGCACATCTTACAGTCATCCTTGACAAAGAACGACTCATTCAGCTTGATACTCGTAGGAGGGAGAACACCGAAAGGTTTGCCGTCCAACACAATAGGTTCACGAGCAACCTTGTTGATGTACTCCAATAGCTTATAGGTACTATCTACAGACACATCACACCTCCAAAGGCTCGCCGTACCAGACTCTTGTGACTTCAGCGTCGCATTTCATAGGAACTCTAATTTTTTCTGCCGCGGCTCCTACCATCAAAGAAGACAGCAGTTCAGCGCATTCCTTGGCATTTGCCTCGGGACACTCGCAAATAACTTCGTCATGCACCTGAATAAGCAAATGGCAGTCCAGTTCCTTGAGTCTCGGATTATCGTTGATTGCAATCATGGCCAGCTTCGTCATATCAGCCGAGCTTCCCTGAATAATGCTGTTGACACATTGTCTTTCAGCGTCAGCAATCTTACCACCGTTGTCTGTGATTTTGATGCCCTCTTCACGAGCTCGCATGATGATATCACGCTTTTCCTTACCGCCCCAGGTTTTCTCCAACTGCTTGATGTACTTCTTCTTGACAGCGGGGTCAACCTCTGCTTCGCCCTGGTCTTCTTCCCACGACAAAGGGTCAAATGTGGAAGGACCGCCTGCCATGAGTTCGAACTCATAAGGCTCAAGCTGTACATCTGGTAGACGACGCTTTCTACCCCACGCTGTTTCCACATATCCGTATTCACGAGCGTGAGCAAGAACATCTTTCATCCACTTCTTAACCTTTGGAAATTCGGTGTAGAAGGTATCTACGATTTTTTGCGCTTCCTTGGTGGAACAATTCAACTGCTCCGCGATAGCCTTTGCGCCTCGTCCATACATAATACCCAGAATGATGGACTTTACCGAGCTTCGTCTCTTCGCACCTTCCGGGTTCTTTGTACCGTCTGGCCTGAACTCCTTGCACTCCTCATACGGCACCTTGTAGATTTTCTCTGCAATCCAGGCATAGATATCCTTTCCGTCAATGTATGCCTGAATAAGGTGCTCGTCATGACTCATATGTGCAAGAGTTCTGGGTTCCTGCTGAGAAAAGTCGCTGGATATAAGTACAAACCCCTCCCGCCCTCGGAACATCTTTCGAATCTCCTTATTATGAGACGGGATATTCTGCATATTGGGGTCGCTGGAACTAAATCTTCCAGTTGCCGCGCCGTACTGGTGGAAGCTACAATGAATTCTTCCGGTCTTGGGGTTAAGAATTGCGGGCATCTTGTCGACGTAGGTGGACAACAGCTTCTGAGTCTCTCGATAGTCCAAAATCGCCTTAGACAACGGTGTATCCAGTCTGAGTAGAATGTCTTCACCTGTTCCTCTGGGCTTTTCCTTATCAGGAGACGTAAGACCCAGAATGTCATACAAGATGACCGCGAGCTGTTTGGGACTTCCGACATTCACAGGGTCCGTGAGACAGGTTCCAGGGTTACGCATTCTAAAGTCTGCGATTTCCTCTGAATACATGGCGAGAACTTCGTCAATGTTCTTCTGCCTCTCCGCCATCTGTGCGTTATACTTGTCTGACAACTGTTTTGCGAACTCGAGGTCTAGACAAATTCCTCGGTCTTCCATGTCCGCTACCACTTTGATTATAGGCATCTCAATATGGCGGAATACATAGTAAGGACCAGGCAACTTTTCCTCTGTGAGGTACTTTTTCTGGAACTCCATCAGTTCCCACGTCTTGACGGCGTCACCTGCGGCATACAAATACGCGGTGGTGACGGGGATATGCGTGAAAGGAATACCTTCAAACAGCTTATCGTAGGTGAGAGATTCGTTATCCTGAGAATTACAATACTTAAGGTGAAGGTCTTTCAACCTATGAGATTCATTCTCATTCAAACAGCTACCTGCGAGCTGAGTATCCCAATATGCAGAAAGCTCTACTCCAAGTTGATTTCTACAAACTCGAATATCGAACTTTGCATTGTGGAACACCCACTTCACACCCGCATCTTCCGCACGTCTGAGCTCCGCCGCCATGTCCGGCATAGACACCTGATTAGACGACAGAACACCAGTCACATAGCTCACATGATTCAGCGGTATGTAACAAGCCTTACGACCTGGAACGTACAAGCACACGCCGGCGATGGTTGTAGTTATGGGCTCCAATGACGATGTTTCTGTATCGATTGCCCCATATCCGAACTTTATGATATCGTCTACATAAGCTCGGACGTCTTCCGCAGTCCTGAGAAGCTCGTACTTGTCTTTGTACTTGCCCAACTTGGTGTTGACAACTGCAACGATAGTAGAGATTCTCTCGTACACGCTCTTTCCGCCCTTTACGGTAGGAGTAGCCACCACCGCCTTGGAAGCCCGTGAGACAGCGGTGGCATCTCCTGTACGAGTAGACCTTGGAGGGAGCTTCTTAAGAAGCCCCATTATTAGAAGGTCTCCTCAGGATTTACAGCGCGACGAGACCCACGACGGCCCTGAGGGGCGTCAGAATAAGAATGCTGGGCGCGGCGGGAGCCGGACGATGTTGCCCCGGGCGTCGAGGTAGTAGCGGGAGTCTGACGACGAGGAGTGTACCCGGCTGCGTTGTCTGAAGTAGTCCCGCGCCGACGAACAGGAGCGCCTCCCCCTTCCGAAGGGAACTCACCCGTCTCCAGATATTCGTTCATCTCGTCCGCAGTCTTCTGAAGAACGAGGCTGCCCTCCAGTTCGGGCTTATCCATCTGGCTAACATCCTCAGCCTGAACATTGTCCACGGGGTAGATTTCGTACTTGGTGGACTGGTCACCTGCTCGACCGTGACGCTCAATCTCAAAGACGTGCTCACTCAGCGGGCTGTAACGATTGATGAGCCCCTGGAGCTTAGAGATGAACTGACGACCGCGCTCCCAAATCTTGACCTTCTGGTCATCCAGCTGATACATGAGAACAAAACGAGCGGCACGAGCGGGAATGCCAGCCTCGCACAGCGGGCACTTCTCGATAGGGTCACCCGGCATACGAAGGCAGTCCACCTGACGCTCCTTGTCACCCAGCTTGATACGATGAGTGGAAAAAGTGGGAATGTCTTCGATGCTGTCGAACATGAACTGAACACGAGCAACATCACCGTCGTTCTTCAACTGGAACCACTCACTGGAACCGCCGCTGTAATACTTATCTGCCTGTTCGTTGGTAATACGAGCCATTTTTAATACCTCCTGAATGTTTTATAGTTTTTGAAGTTAAAAAGGGAGAGGGTTGAAACCCTCGACGTGGGCGTACTCAAAATCACCGACTGCACAACGCCGGTCTCGGTTGACCCACTTGGGGACATACACATCGTATCCGCCGTTCGGCTTATACAGAATCTGCACCATGGACTTCGGATAGAAAGTCGTGATGGGCTCACCATACAGCGTCTGTCCGATACGAACCTTGATGGCCTTATCGGTCTCACCCAGAATGTGTCGGTTATCGCAGACGCGAACAAGGTCATTGCGACCCGCGTTCTGCGGAATGTTTCTTAAACCACTCATATTATCCTCCTCATATGTCTTCGGGTTTACGGTATAATCAGTGGGTAATACACCCAACTTACGCCAGAGCGAATCAGATGCCCAGCCCATCAGTCTTCCACCTTTTCCACAATCTGCCGATAGTACAGACCATCGGTGATGATGCAGCGAATAAGCGCCTTGGTCGTGTCTGTGAGCTCCGTGAACGTGTACTGAACAGACAGAGGCCACCCAAACTTGTCCGGATAGACCTTCGTTGCTCGAGACAGGTTATCCGCAGACAGCGACTTCTTGTGGCACAGCACATTGATTCGACGCTTGCACACCGTAATCTCAAACACGTTACGGCCGTTGTACTTGACGATTACGATACGGCCATCCTTGCTGACCTTATACTCCAGGTCCTGGTTGGCATACTCACCAACTTCGAATCTGAAGTATTCGACGAGCTGAGCGCCGACGCCGGGAGAGCCTGCGGGGAACTTCATGCTCGTACTGGCCTTCTTCTTGGGCGCAGGCTTATCCTCATCTTCGGACGGAGCTTTCGCACAATCAGAAGTTTCGGGATGAGGTGTGCCCTCTGCGGGCGCTTCTTGGGGCTCTTCGTCTAAAAGACGGTACCACCGCTTGAAAGTTGCGGGCGTCACAACCTTCACGGTCTTCTCATTGCCGTCGTTGAACTCCAGCGTGATTTGCAGACCGTCCTCCTTGACGACACGGCCCATAAGGCCTCTCTTCTTGTCGTACACCTCGCGGCCCACAATTCCATTTTTTGTGGCCATAGTTGTTATCCTCCTTAAAAGTGTTTATGTCGAAGTGTGCCAGGCACCTTCAAAAGTATTGTACTACACGTGGCTCAATTTGTAAACAGTTATTTTAAGAAATTTTCAAAATACTTCTTGCAAATCAAGCACACCTGAGTCAAGGTCATTTATGTCTTTTCCCTCAGGTATGATATACTGCGTTATTAGCTTAGAAGTACCTACATTCTTACGAATCCGCTCCGCTCCCTTGTACCCTGCTTCATCAGGGTCGAGGCCTAATATCAACTTACGAACGGGTAATTTTCGAAGTATCTCATATTGCTCATGAGCACCGGTGCCCAAAAGAGCCACAGCAGGTATATCAAACTTCCAACAAGTAAGGCAATTAAACACACTCTCACAAACAACTGCTCGTTCATATTTTTCGGGTTCTCTGAAAAATCGTTCTGCGGCGTAGACAGGTTTTTCAACGTCTCTCGGATAATTGAAGAACTTCGTCTTAACGGAGCGGCGAGCAATGAAAGCAGGAGAACCATCAGCCCTAAAACAAGGGAAAGTAATTGAATCGGTATCAGCATCAAAACCAATATCAAACGCTTCAATGAGTTCATCTGTCAACCCTCTTTCGTACATATATGGGTGAATATACCTGTATTTTGCAAGTTCTGCCTCCGTAAACGCTGGAATAGATATGCGTCGCCGCGAGACCTTGCGAGACAGCGGCAAATCAATGGGCTTCCGGGTTTCTACACTTAAAGACACAAAGTTGCGAGATAACCACTTCTCGCCGTATGCGCCGTCGTCGTCATAACCAAACACTTGAGATATCATCTGAGTTAGACTGCCCGCCCACCCACAAGCAAAACAGTGACATGACCCATCTATCTTAGATATACCAAATGACGGTTTACGCTCTTGACCACCTTTGTGAAAAGGGCACGTGGTCATTATGTCGTCATTTCCTGACAATCGAAACTTATGAAAGACATTTATACCTGAAAGTACACAGTCATCTCTGAGCTTGTATAGCACCTGCAACTCGTCTTCCAATATAGGATTTCCTCTAACTCTAAACATCAGAAGACCTCCGTCGCATCTTTATAATCGGTGCCTGCGTTCTTTTTGGCGGGCTTCTTCTCTTCCCAAGGAGGTGTATCTTCAGATTTCACGCTCTCCGTGTCATCAACTTCATCGTTTTCGACGTAGTTAAACACGCCCTTATCGATGTCCCAGAGATAGTTCAACTTCGTGCCGGTCACACCATTTCTGTTCTTCTGAACATACAGTTCCGCTCGTGCGTCTTTCTGACGCATACTCACGACCACCGACGCATTATAGGCGATGCCGTCTGAGTCTCTGATACTCTCCAGACCCGGAGCCTTATCTTCTTTTGCTCCATCACGATTAGACTGAACAACAACGAGAATAGGTATTCCGAGCTCAATGCTCATGTCCATCAGGTCTTCTGAAATATTTGTAAGCTGTGCGGTGACGCTGTCACCTCTTCTTGCTCGCTGGTCTGTGAGATAGCTTATACCATCGATGCCTAAGATATCTAGATTATTCGTCTTGACGAAAGACTTCAACTTCTGAACGGTGACTTTCCTTGCAAACTCTTTCGGGTGGGCCACGAAGAAAGGAGTTTTGTTTTTCTCAAGGTCTGAGATGTACTGCTCGTATTCAGGAATTTCTTCGCCTCTAACCATTGACCTGTTAGACATATGGCCATACAGCGTGTCAAAACGGTAACCTGTCTTGCTACCTGACATCTCCGGCTCAATCAAGCCGACTCTATAGCCCAGGCGCCATGCGTGTTCAAGTGTCTTTATGAGAACCCACGATTTACCTTGACCAGTTCTGGCGAAAATAACAACAAGCTCTTCACCCCTGTGCCAACCACCTGTGATGTCGTCCAGCTGGTCAAACCCGGTAGAAATAGAGTAAATCTCTGGATGCTCTTTCATTTCCTGCCACTCATCGTATCTTTTACGAGCAGAAGAAATGATATCAACACCCTTGACAGCGGACTTCACTTGCAGATTATCAAGTTGGCTATTCAAATATTCAACGGCGGCCGTGGCATCTGTCTGCATGAGCTCCGCTATTTTCTGAACAACGGGGACGGCCTTAGAGTATAGATACTCTTCATTGAATGTATTTATTAGATACTCGTCTGTCTCCGACACAGACACGATAGAAAAATCAGGAAACTTATGAATGAATGTTTCCTTATCAGGCACATTACCGTATTTCTGATAATGCTCCATGATAAATTGGTACTCGTCTGGGTACGTTATGAAATAATCCGGTGTTATACTGTTCAGCTCAAGTATAGACACACTCTTGTCATTCAAAACTTTTGAAAGAACCTGTAACTCTACCACTGTTACACCCCTCTTCTATCTTCGCCCACGAATTCAATTATGTCACTCGTGTTCCAAATTCTACTTGCGAGCCGCCCGCCCACAAAGTCCTTTAGACGTTCCTCGCCTAAATTGCCTGTGAAGATGTTTGCTCTATTCGCGATTACTCGAGCATCTACGAAGTTGAAGAAAGTTGCGCTGGAGTAATCAGACATCTTAACAGACGACACATCGTCCCATATGACAAGGTCGCAGTCTAAAAGACTCTGCCTGATTCTCTTAAAATCCTCGTCTTCGTTATTCATTCGAAGCCGCTCCCGGTCAAAGAATTCAGGAACAGAAATGAATATACCCCTTGTTCTAAAGCAGTTACCCCTCCACACTTGATTGAAATATGCGGACATGAGTTTCACAGCCCAGCTCGTCTTACCGTTACCAAAGGTTTCTGAAAACAGGTACAGGTTGTTACCCTCGTTGACCCAATTTCTTATGTCGTCCTTGATATCACGAAGGTACACAAACGAATCTCGGTCACCGTTACCTGGAACCAGCCTCTCTGGGTACCATCTGTACCTAGGTATATTAGACAGCTGAAATAAGTTTAGCATTTCAGCGTATCGTACGCAAGTGGGCCCACAGGCATCTCCTTTTAACCCGCATACATCTTCGTACCAACATTTATCTGTCATAGTGACCTCCTTAGAAAATATCCTCTTCAGGTACTCCCTCTAAAGGATTTCTTCTCTTTTCTTCCATTGTCTTTGCCCTAAAAGCGTCAGGTCGTGCCGTATCCCAAGACGGTGTAGAACCCTCCTTGCATTCTTTCGCTAAATACTGCAAGCTCTTCCACCCGTGACCCACGGTATCTTTGACGACTCCAACTCTATCGCGCTCTCGCACAGACGCGAGAATCTTCATCTGCTCCTCTATGGACTGCTCGGGCAGGAGGGAGCCGGAAGCTCCGAGCATTCTGAAGTAGTTTCCGAGCTCTTTCAAAAGTTCTTGACTGAAATTGAACTTCGCTGAAACTCTCTCACACATCGTGATGAACGAGTTCGTTTTCTGAATAGAACTCTTCTTTGGAGTTTTCTTAGTATCGAAGAGTTTCCCTGAATGAGACGGTAATTTTGTAGGGGTCGCGGGTGAAACCCTATCTTGTTTACGTTCTTTATCTTTATTTACTTTATTTAGGGGTAGGTTTTCTAGGGGTAGGTTTCCACCGCCTTGAAACCGGGTGCTTGAATCGAGGTCTTTTTGCACCTCATCTTCAGAACATTCATTATCGTCTTCTGCGTACTGCGGTTCTTCGTACACGCAGTATTCATAGACGAAAATACCCTTTCCAGACTCACGAGGGTTCAGCTTGCGAACGACAAGATATCTGTTGTCTTTCAGTTCTTTCAGAGCCGCGTTAATAGCAGTTTGACCTTCTTTGCAGATTCTGCATAGCCCTTCCACGGAGTAGTCCCAATCCTCAGGAAGAGAAAGCATTTTGCAAAGAAGGCCAATAGCTTTCAAAGACATATCTTTGTTCTTTAGAATATTGTTTGGTAAAATTGTGAAGTTATCACTCTTTTTCACTGTGAATTTAGACATAGTCGTTTCTCCTTTTTTCTTGAATCATCAAAAAAAAGCTCTTGTGTTGTCGCACCCGAATTATCAAACGGTAGTTGAATGATGCCACTCAATCAACATAACAATGCCACGTCTAATAAATGGGAAGTCGCGGATGCGACAACACAAGAGCTTTTATTTCATTGTGTAAGACATGGAAATTGTTTACGTTGAATAAGTGGCAAGTTTAAGTATAACACCCTCACGCACATAGCGCAAGGGTGTTATAGTGGTTTCTTGAATTTGTACTGTATCAGCTGTGAAGAACGCTTTCCAGCTGGTTGTCAACTTCAGCGTTCACGGCATCCCACAGGGCGGCCTTTTCTGCCTCAAGGTCTGCGCCTTCCGGAATGACTCGCTCTTCACTGAAAGTGAACTTGTAGTACGTTCCGTTGATTTCGCGAGTCAGGCCGCTGTCAGCACGAATGACAGTTGTTACGCCCTGCACCGGTACAGCGCCAGGGTCGGGCGTAGCTTGCGAGAGAGCGTCGTTCTCGTTGGTCTCTGCGGTTTCTTCAGCGGGTTCCGGCGGGCACGGTTCGTATGCTTCGCACACGTCTGGCGCGAGATACGTTTCCCCCTTTTCTTCCACGTGAAGTCCGTCGCATTTGGAGCAGTATTCGTCTTCAGGGTCTCCTGCGAACCTGCACTTGATGATTTCGGGTTCTTTACTCATTTTACATTCTCCTTATTTTTAGATTCCAGTTCTTTATTCCACTGGTTTATATCTATGCCGCGACGCTTGAGCATCTCGGTACATAGCCACACATCATCGTCGCTACTCATTTGATAACGATGTACCAGCGCGGTTATTTGTTCACCGAAGGTGTCGTGAAATCTACGAAGTCGCTTTTTACCGAACCAAATTCAGTCATCAAGACATAGAGAACAGTCGCGTCAACTTCTTCCATGTTTTTCTTATCCATTTCAGCAAGCTGACGTCGTATTTCCATGTTCATTGCTTTCTTCTCAGCATTGGTTAAAGTTGCTCCGTATACTCTACCTCCAGCTTTCTTAATCTGCATGGCCGGTTCCTTTCTCCCTACGAAGCTCAATCAAGGTCATGACAGAATAGGTAGCCAAGTCCTTAAGAGTGTCTTCGATGCTCTCGTCCTGTACTTTCTGAGAAGAGTTCTTAGTAAGAGAGCAGAGCCTATTCAGCTTATCTGTGAGCCTGATACAGGGCATTGGCATACCCCATTCTTCAAAACTCTTTCCGAAACTGTCACCGTAGTCCCAATTCTTCGCGGCGTAAAGGTCTGCCATCTCTCTACAAATTGAGACGAATTCTTTTACTTTCTTATCGTGGTCTTCCTTCGTGTACATTATCGAATCCTCCTCATGGCATTCTTTGCGTTTTCACAGGTACCGAGGGTGATTGTATGTGCATCCCACAGAAACGAATTCATGGCATCGTATGCGTAAGACGCGACCTCCTGCATCTGCGGGTGGGCGGCAGGAGACATACGAAGATTGAAAAAGTGGCACCACTCCATCAGGGGCGCAGTCATGATAAGCTCCGTTTTCAGGCTGTTAGGGAGTACATCCCTCGCCTCCTGTGGAGTTCCGCCGTCTTCGAGAATTGCGTTGTACGCGGTCTCGGCGCTCTCGCAAGCAACAAACCAATTGAGATACCTTGTGGAGTTCTCCTTGAAGAAACAAGGTTTAATCACCGTAATTTCTCCTCCGAATTTTCCGTTACGGTAATTGCAGTACCGAGTGGACTCCTGGCAGAAAGATGCCGGGCGGTGCCTTACAATTTCATGAGTGACACCGCGGTCACAGATAAACTTCACAGACACATCTTCATGAACCAGCCGCTGATAGGCGGACACGAGCTCATTTGCAGAAATCTGTCTGATACTCCATTTCCCTCCCTTAAGATTAAACGGGAAGTCACTCTTGAATTCAGGAGACAGAATAGGTTTAGCTTCTACGAAGTCGTTCATGTAAGGAGGCACGCCCGCGAAGCAGAAAAAGTCTCTCCATGCTCTTACGTTACCGGATACAACGTATCCGTCAGAATCTGTGAATCTGAGATACATCTTCACCGGGTAACGGTTTTCTACGAACATGACTTTCTCTCTGAGGTCTTCATACACGTTGTATGAAACCTGAAAGATGAACGATGCGTGTTCCAGCACAGCTTCGTGGCCTCTCTTAATGATGTTCGCCACAAACTTTTCAGAGGAATCTTCCGTGATTTTATCCTCGGACTTGTAGCACACACGACCGCATTTTTCGATTTTCTTGATGGGGTCGTTCTCTACCAGGACAGATGCCTGAGCATTGATGATTTTCATTACTTTTTCACCTTTCCTAATCTCAGAGTGACAGTAGGGGCCTTGGGGGTGACAGCAGGTGCGAGAATCTCGGCATCCACCTCATGAGCATAGACGAGTTTTTCCATCTCGTCATCGTCGATGTACTCACGAGTCTTGACCACCTTTGCAAACTGCTCAGGCGTCAACGCCTTACGAAGAATCTCGATTGCCTGCAACTCATTGACCTCAGAGTTCTCAGTGACCGTGATGTACGCACGAATATCACCTGCGATGAACTCTGTCTCATTACGGTTCTGCAGACCTTCCTTAATCTGCGTACCGTAATCCGACACAGCCTTTTTGACTGCTTTCTCAGATTCCTTGGCGTCCTTATACGCCAGAACAGCAGATTCCAGTTCTGCGTCCGTCATCTTTCCGATGTCCAGCTTTCTTCTTGTTGCCATTGTGTTGTCCTCCTCAATTAAACTGATGTTTTATGTCGGCCTTTGACAGCCCCTTATTTGTAAGAGCTCTGACTCCACGTTTGCCCCAAAGTCTTGCGGCATTGTATTCAGACATAGCTCCCTTATAAGGCCCTCTGATGTTGTCCCTAAAAGTGACAAGGTAATGGAGGTCTTCCTCCTTGATGTACTTGGTTCTCTTTCTATCTAGATAATACAGGGGCGGTAGATACAGGCCCTCGGGTTTCTTTAGGTCTGAGTTCCACCAGTTGTACCATCTATATAGTGTATCGGTAGATATGTCGAGATACTGCGCTACCTTATTGGGGGGCCAATATCCCGCATTCAGTGTCTTCATTTATTCACCTCCTTATCCAAAGCAGAAGTACATACCATCTTGCTCTGCGTATATATCGCCTTGTACGAATTCTGCTTGAAAAATAACACCCTCTGGGCAAACAGGCTCATTTGCCTCTAAGACTTCTTGAGCGATTTTATACGCTCTTTCTACCGCGTGTGCTTCTGCCTGTGAACTTGCTCTATCGGGCCATACAATACCTGTCCAGTATAATCTTCCATACTGTCTCTCCGCTGTCGCGACTTCGTAAAAACTATCTGGAAATCTTGAATCGTTTACACGGTTCAAAAATACCTGCGCTACAAGACGTCTTGTGCCATCTAAAACTCTGTCCCCGCCCGCTTCTTGATAGACGATAAGTGCGAGTATCTCCAGTTCTTCGTCTGTGTAGGTTTTATCAGGTGCTGGGTCGCTATGTACAAGAGACTTTTCCACAGTTTCCACAATGTTTTCCACAGGCTCATGTACATCATGAGAGGGCTGTACACATACAGTCGTTTCTACAGGTGCGCCCCGTGGTTCAGATACCTGAGTACGCAACATGATGATACCGGACAGAACAAAAATCATCGATAGTAGGAGCATTCCTGATATAAGTTTCTTCATCTCAACCTCCAAAAGTTAATAGATACGAAAGAACATTGTCCACATTCTTCCCGTCTACCTTGCCGTCTACGAGCAAGTCCGCCATTTTTCCTTTCTTCTGAACAAGATTGTAGACGCCCTCGTCTACTGTGTCTCGAGTCAAGATTGTGACTACACGAACCGTTCCTCTTGTACCGATTCGGTGTGCTCTGTCTTCAGCCTGGTCTTTGATTCCTCTGTTCCACGGCTCATCTACGAAGATTACAAGCTGTGCGGCGGTAAGTGTGAAACCGGTGCCCAAAGCGCCTATCGTGCCAATCATGACCTTACAGTTGGGGTCGTTCTGGAATCTATCTTTCTCTTCCATTCTTTGAACAGAGCCCACCTCACCCGTAATATATGCCGGGTTGTACTTCTTGAGTTTATGCCGAATCACATTCGTCATCTCACTCCAGTTACTGAAAATGATTGCCTTTCCACCTACGGATACTTCATCTTCCACAAGTTCTTCCATGCGGTCCATCTTCGCAGATTTTGTAACCGTACTGGATAGAATGCCCGGGTATCCCGTGACTTGACGCAAGCGCAACATTTCAGACAGAGGGTCAGGGTGAACCTTAACCTTGTTGATGTTATCACGAACCTGGTCTCGAACATCTTTATACAGAGATTTCTGTTCAGGATAGGCATCTACCCACTCAATGGTATGAACCTTAGGCGGTAGGTCAAGAACATCTCCCTTAACTCTTCTAAGCATCACCTTAGACACCATCGAACGGAGCTCGTCTAGATTTTTATATCCGACAATTTCTTTTCCGCCAAATCCACCCATCTTGCAATAATGCTGTTTATAGGCGTAGAAACTATGAGTTTCAAATCCAGACCATCTAAGAGGCAGATACAAATCCAGAGGATTATTTAATACGAAAGTACCCGACATTGGAATCTTAGGACCCTTGCAATCAATAGACAGAAGAGCCTTACCTTGCTGGCTATCAGGGTTCTTCGCCTTGTGAGCTTCATCAAAAGCAATCATTCCAATGATTCCTTTATCACACAGTTCTTGAATTTTCTCTGCAATAGGGAATCTCATGACTGTGCGTTTTCCTTGCTTTTCTTTGAAGCTACCGCCCCTGAGTGTTTCGATATTGGTAATCCAAAAGAACTGATGGGGGATATTGTTAAGGTCTTCCATCTTGTCTTTTGTGCTACCCTCAATCATCTTAATGGGCGGCCGTTTTGTGAATCGAGTACCTAGAATCCACGAATCTTCTCTGCTGTGAATTTTGACCTCATCTGCCCAGTTATACTTGTTACCGTTGATTCCGCAGATGATAAGACAATGTTTTAGACCATCTGTCTGTTTTCTGCACATAGCAATATCGATAATTTCTTTTGTCTTTCCAAGGCCCTGATCGTCTCCAAGTAAGAAACTCTCATGCTCAAGACCGTAGATTACACCCTCCATCTGGTGTTTGTAGGGCTTGGTGGTAAATACGAACCCCGAAGGCAGTTGTGCGTGAGACTGGGGTGTCTCGTGGCGCATCTCACCGCGTAACAGCACGTCATAGTCGCGTAGCCTGCTCATGAGCATTGGTACAGCGGACTCTGGTATTTCCCATGTCTTCTTGTCCGGAATGTAGACTCTTGTACCCATACTTTTGATAATGGACACGAGATTAGATTCGTATTCAAATGATACAAATGCAGAAAGTTTTGAAAGTGATGTAGGTTTCAATCTTTCCGGCTGGGCGATTTCAATATATACCATATCGCTCCTCCTTTCATCATAGTGTATTGTACTACATATTATTCTAAAATGCAAGCATTTCTTAAAAAAAGTGTGCGGCTCGCTGAATGAACCGCACACATATTTATATAGGCTCTAAATAGCTGGACTGTCTCTACTTTCTTCATCTGAACTAACGAAATTGCTCGCCTTTGCAGATTCGAAAGTTATCCCGCCCCGCTTGTGGTCGGACTTTGCGAGAGAAAGGTAACCATTTGCTCCTGCAATGATTACTGCTTCCCCCACTCCCGTTGCGGCTGTGAGCCAGGCAGCGGCGGCGGTGTAGCCGCTCTTGATGCACATATACATCAAGAACAGACACTCTTGAACGATGATGAACCCAAATACCATTGCGATAAGGCACACCATCTTACTCCATTGAATTTTCCGCTTTTTGCGCTTTGCGGTGGTGCGCCTTCCTCTTGCCATTACTTCAGTCCGAACTTTTCAGCAAATCTGCTGAGGACTGTTGCGAACTGCTCACGAGTCAGGAAGTCCTGCCACATATAGTTCGGCTCACCGTTGGGAAGAGTAGACCCGCCCACGAGAATGCCGTTCTCTACGACGAACTTTCTTCCCTTCTCGCTGTACTGGCCGCAGTCGTTGTCCTGAAGCTCTGCGCGATAGGCAGCCATGGCCACCTTGAACATTTCGTTGAATTTATCCTGAGTCATTTCTTCTTCAATCTCCTCTCCTGCAAGACTCCAGTCAGGTCTACCATATCCAGCAATATGGCTGTAACTCAGCTTGTAACTCTTGTTTCGTACGGCTCCACCGTTCGGGACGACACCGGGCGCGCTTGAGGTATTGCCCTCAATCGTGTAGACTCTGCCGCCTTCCACCTTCTCCACAAGACCCGTATGATAGGAGCTTGCACCCTCATCATTTGTGAAAAAAATTTGGTCGCCGGGTTGAGGGTCCTTGAAGAAGTGGCCGGCCTTCTTGTAGTATCTCATGCTGTAGGTACAGCCCGCACCCTCGCCCTTCTTGGGCTGAAAAGTCATGGCCATACCCAGCTCAAGGCCGAAGGTGTAAATAAAGCAGTAGTCTACGAAGCAATCGCACCATGAGTAACCGTTCTTTTTGCCGTTGTAGACAACTCCAAGGTCGTCCAGAAAGGCCGCGAACTTATTCCAGTTATTATAGCCGGCGTTCGCGGTTTTGTCGTTGAGCTGAGAATTAGTAGCTTTTTCAAGGTACCCAATTTCAGCTCTTGCGGTTTCAATTACTCGGGTCTGCGGTGTCATGTTCGTCTTCCTCCTTGATTTTAACACGCTCATCAACATCAGGTGCCTCTTCAAGTTCGACGGGCTCGGAGGGCGGAGTGGGGTTATTAGAACCGGGAGTTGTGGCTGTAAGCATATCTTTCAGTTTCTTAATAACGTCTACCGCGTAGGCTGTAAACGCGGCGAGCATCACAAGGGACACAGCCGTCATCAAATTGACTGTCTGCCCATCAATGTCCACAACCATGAGGTTCGGGTTGAGATAACCCGCGAAATAAACAGCGATGAGTGCGACAGCTACAACACCGCCCTTGATGCACCCATTACGGAATTTCACCTTATCCCAGTCACCCTCGATGATTGCCCCTGTAGACCCGAGAGCAATATTGGCGAGGATGACAAGAATAAGACCCGCCGCAAGTCGAATGGTGGTCATATCCAAAATATTCATTGTTTTTCCTCCTCATACTTTCGATATAAGTTTACACAGTTTTCTAAGGTCTGCCTCTTCAGCGTCGTAGAACTTATTAGACCACAGCCAGAAGTCTTCAAAGTCTTTACGTCTCAATTCATTTGCCCAGGGGTCTTTCCACAAAATCTGCCAACGCTCTTTAACCTTAGGGTTATCGGGCGTGGGAAGACTCAGCAGTTTCAGAATGTCGTTGATTAGGTATGCTCGTTGAGACACATCAGGAGAATTTGCCTGTACAAGATAATCCTTCTGCATCTGACAATCGTCGTTGCACAGAATATCATCTTTCCAGTAAATAATTCCATTGACACACTTGAGCATCGTACCGTAGGGAATATTTACTTTTTCCCCTGTCCGACTCAAAGCTCTGAGTCGTTTTCTTACCATGTACTGTCCGTCCATGTTCAGGCCTCCGTATTATTCGGTTACTTCTGTCCAGCCATAAACGCCAGGTTCCCAGACGTTCGACGCGACGTCGGACTTCCAATTCTTCCCGTTGTGGGACACCTTTGCGTCTTTCTCGTATGCGTCATGAGCCCCAACAGGCTGAGACCATGCGGGCCACTCTTCAGCGGGGTCGCTGGTTTTGCTCCACAGACTGGCCGCTGTGTCAGGTGTCCAGTCAGCTTGAGAAGTGTGAGCTTGGACACACTTATAGAGAACTTCCTTATACCTACGAATCTGACCCACCGTGTAAGCAACAGGGTATGCCCACTCACTGAACAAGTCAGCGTGTTCGGCTGCCGTAACAGGGTCAATGGACCCAGCCTCAGCCATCGTAACGAAAGTGATGCCGTTGACAACCTGTGCCTTCTGAACTTCAGTGGCGGTGCATACTTCGCAGAACTGAACTTCTCGTGCATTCTCGATACCTCCGTTGGTACCAAGAGTGAAGGTCTCACCGTTGAAGGCGATTCCCTGTGCTTCGTCCTCTGCACACAGTACGAAGCAACCGTTATCGGCCTTTTTAATAAACGTGAGTTTATCAGCTACGCCGATTTCGGTTCCGTTTTCGAAGATTTTGAACATACCGTACCTCCTATGATGTTATAGTATAGACGATTTAATTTTAATACACGGTTATGGTCGTTATAACTCATGTAATATCCTCTTATTGAAGCATTATACCACTCAGCCACCTTATCCTTCGTCATTTTACCCTCTTTCAACTGTCGAGCGAAGAAGTGCATCTTATGACGAGTTCGTTTAAGACTGTCTCTATTTCCTCTGCAAACAACCTTTCCGGTATCTGTCAAGAAGAATGTGGCCTTACAGTATTTGAACTTGCTTGTGAGTGGTATTATTTTACACTTGTTTCGGTTTATTTGCAACCCCTTATTTTGAAATCTATCGTGTATGTCTTCTATAAATGCCTGTGCCTGCTCTTTTGTCTCGAATATGGCGTAGTAGTCGTCCATGTAATGGGCGAATTCTTTCACACCGAGTTGGCACTTCACATAGTTGTCTACGATAGATGGTAACGCAACCATTTCAGCCTGCGACGGCTCTACACCAAGCGGCATTCCTATAGAACTACCTGATGTTCTTGCGAAGTCCATGACCACCTGGTCGCATAAATTTCTTATTCTGCCGTCTTGTATCATGTCTTGGTGGCGATTGTATATCGCCCAATGCGGGGCAGACGGAAAGAATTTTCTCAGGTCTATCAAAACGATAAACCCGTCTCTTCCATGCTTTCTATACCACCTGTGAAGATGAGTTTTTAATCGCATAAAGGAGAAAGAAAGTCCTTTGCCTTGCTGGCTCGCACCGTTATCATAAATCATCTGAGGTCTATACAATGGGTACAAAATATTCTCGGTTATCACCTTATGCACCTGTCTGTCTTGAACCGTAGGTGCATCTATGGGTCGTATCTTTCCACGCTCTGCAAGCATGAAATGTGAACCCTTGTGTCCTTTCCATGTACCATTGATTATCTCATGGCGCCTTAAGGCTGTGCCTGAAATCAGGTGAAGTTCAAAGTTGTTTACACTCCTTTTCCATCTAACTCCTCTACAACACTTCTCGCCGGCCCTGAATAACGTACTGTATGAGAATATCTCCTCCAGTGAGCCCAGTTGTTCATTTCTGAGTAGTTTATTTTTCTCTCGTTTCTCCTTTCTTCGTTGATATCTATGTTCATGTCGCTCCGAACTATTCATGGGTAGTTTTCGTCCTCCGTACAGTATATTATAGAAGCAGGTTATAACTGCGTAATGACAAATCATGAAATGAGTTACTGCTATACCTCACCATGCAAGAAGCGTCCGACTTGCCATATCAGAGGTGCTATTTTTGGATTAACTCCATGGAAGTGCCTCTCCTTCTGTGTAAAGGTTTATTTCACATAAAGCTACTTTCTTCAACCAATCCTTATGGATTCACAGAATCCGGGCGCCAACCCATTCGAATTATTCGCATTGTTATTGTTGGCGTTGCCATCGGTATTCACATTACAGAAATTATTGCTGTTGTTGTAATTAGCCGAACGACAATGAGGTTACAGAGACACACCAGCTATTGAATTATTCGGTACGAGATGCGTCGCTTCGTATAACGCCATTCAGGAGCATTTCCTCTTTGGCGATTAGCTCTCCAAGCCTATCTGCCATTCTATCAAGTCTTGCGACTGCCCCTGCTCCATCTTTCTTGTCCAACGTATCTGTGAAGCTACCAGCGGGGTTCTTATTCATCTGCCTGTAACACGCAAGAAGGCGAACATCAAGAGCACGAAGATTCGCACGGGCCAAGATTAGAAATTTTGTTCTTTCTTCCATCTTCATCGCAAAGTGTCTCCCTTGAGGGTAGATAGAATTTGCAGATTCACAGTTATCCATCAATGAACCTGCCAACTCTGCGATGGGTTGTGCGACCAACCTTGCGTACCTGGCACTGACTCTTGTGAGGAATCGAATGGTTTCATCATAGATTTCATATGCCACCGTTACGAACTGCGCTTTAGATTCACTTCTCTTCGATGCGAGAACAGACATATCTCAACCTCCAGGCGGGAAAAGAGCCCCGCCCGCTTTCGCGGGACGGGGATTCCCAGATTTACGATTAGACACAGAAGCCGGGCGCCAACCCAAGCGAATAAATCGCAGTGCCAAAGTAGGCGGCGCCATCGGTACGCACAAAACAGAAACTAGTGCTGCTGCCGTAATCAGCCGAACGACACCAATGATACACAGCGGTACCAGTAGCATCATGACGATACTTGACCTTACTGTTACCGGCCTTATAGTAATCGTATTGTGCCTGATAGTTCTGTTCGTACTGGTTGGCGTAAGAACGAGCACCCTGAACTTCAAACTCTGCAAGGAAGAACAGATAATCAGTGGTTGCGGTGACTGCACCAGAAGAGTTACTACCGCCACCCGTATTATCTGTATATTTCGTGACAGGCTTCATGACTGCACGAAGGTCCAAAGACAGAGCGGCCATAAAGCTATTCGCCGGGGGCTCAGTGGGAGTACCGCTGTTGCCCAGCAGAGTATTTCTACCGTAGCTTCCATTCCAACCACCAGAGTTTGTATTCGACAGATTCATTCGGAAACCCTGGCTGGAACCAGTGTTGGAGTAGTTGGAATCGCAGAATGCGATATCCGTACCGCTCGTTGTCTTACCAATCTGGAAGTGAATACGGTTCGAACCTTCCTTGCCGCTGTTGTGGTTGAATCCGAGAATAAACGCCCTCATGGTGCCGTTCAACGACATACCCTGAACAGCTCCGTGAATCCGAATATTCTTGTAGTCGCCCACGTTCCAGTAGGTGGCACCAGTTCCTGCGTCGGACACAGACTTGATGTCTGCCCAGATGTTCTCATTCAGAGTGTTGCTGATAAGACGGACATGCACGTTGACGGTCTGAGACTCAGGAGCGGTATGGTTAGTATCAGCCGCAACATTGATTGTAATCACGCAGTTTCCGGACTTGACACCCGTGACGGTGACGACATTTCCGCTGACAGAGGTTGTAGCAACCTGCGTGTCATTGGAAGATGCGCTGATAGCTCCGGTGCCCTCTCTGGTAATCGTGATGGTATCCGACTTCTTATTGGTCGTAATCTGAATAGACGTTTTGTCCTTCGTGAAGGAGCCCGCCTTCTTATCGATAGACCAGTTGACCGTCTTTGCCGTTGTCGTGCCATCGGGCCACTCGTATTTGTCGTCATTGAGAGACGCCTGCATGGTATAAGAGCCCGCATTCGTCGCGCTCTGAGTACCACTCAGCGTCATCTTGGTTGCGTCGTACCCGGACAGCGTAGGGGACTGAGATGCGCCGTTGTAGGTAAGAGTGCCGCTTTGAGTAGGCACAGCAGATACCTTGATTCGACTTACCGTGACTGCGACAGATGCGGTATAGGCCTGACCGCCGATGGTTGCGGATACAACGACAGACGTGGTACCGTAAGTCATCGTCTTGGGACTGTAATCTACCTGGTCTGTGATTACAGCGGTAGAGCCGTCTGCGAACGTGGCCTTCACGACCATTCCTGCCGGGTCGAACCGGTCACCTACGATGTACGCCGTCTTGGTAGGATTGCTCGTTACCTCAATCTTCGTGGCGATACGAAGGTCAACCGTGTACTTGAGAGCGCCCGTAACTTCAACGACCTGAGAAACAGTCTTAGAACCGTATGTTGCTGTGACGGTCCATGTGCCCGTGTTGGGAAGGGAGAACTCCTGACTACCCGTACCCGTCAAGGTGGTAGTACCGTCCGAGCAAGTCAACGAAGTTCCTGTAAGAGCGATGACAAAAATTGTCGGGCTCTGAACACCGAGTGCGCTTTTCAGTTTTGCGATGGTGATTGACTTGGACTGCTGGTCTGCGGTAGAATAAAACGGAACCGTATCATTCATACCCAGACTCTGCGAAACGGGAAGACTCTCAGTCTTGGGCTGATAGTCTCCCAAATCGTCCGGAAAATACCCCTTAGGAATCTTCTTCGTTTCATGGTCCAGCGGGGCGAGGTCTTCGAATGCGGCGTCAATTTCCTGAGCCGCTTTCTGCACCGCATTTACCTGCCTGTTGAGATAGTTGTACCCGTGCTGAGGCGTCAATCCAACTTCCGTGCCGCCAGGCGACACATATTGGCTATCAGTCCAGTTTTCGGGCAAATCCGCAGGCAGACTCTGTTTGACCGGTCTTGTTGCCATATAACTTTCCTCCTTTTATTAGCCCTCTTTGATTCTGATTGTGTGCTTACCCAGAATTGTCTGAGGTACAGGTACCCACACATTCGAGTTGGACAGCACATTATCGTCACCGTCGAGTAACTTTATGTTTGTCACCTCTTCAACCTGGGCGGGGGTTACCTCATATTCAAGAGTAACCACAGACCCAATGGCATGACTGACTCTGAAAGATGTAATCTTGACAGAGTCATTGATGAGTACCGCCTTGATGTCCGAAAGAACAAATCCGGCGGTATCATGAAGAAGTTTATCCGTGATAGAAGCCTTATCTGCCATCTTAATTATAGCACCTCCCTCAGTTAATGCAAACGGTTTTTCTCCCAAAGCCCACGACCCTAATTTGTAGTACCACTCGAGTACCTGAGAACCACTTATCGTGGCGAACGGAAATGCACCGAGTCTCCACTGGCCTAGAAGATAATTCCACTGAATAGTTCTGTACGAAATCTCTTCGTTGATTGCGATGAGCAACGCCGTGAGCGGCACATTCGTAAAGATGATATTACAGGGCTTAATCTGGTTGATGGTAAACTCGAGTTCTTGATACCAATTCTGATTCAATGCGGAAGACTCGACATACAGAGTATAGTTGTTGAAATCCACATGAGCATTCCATGCACCCTTTCCGATAATATCGTCCAGTCTCTTTTTAAGAAATCTGAAAGTGAACGGAGGTGCAAGGGTGATTCTATTCAGAACCCGCTGTCTTCTGAATTCCATAGATTCAGTGGTGGGGTCTGCAATGATTCCGAGCATCATCTCAAACATCTCAATACCTTCATAGTTTGCGGTGAGAACGAAGGTATTTGCAAATGCTTGAGATGCCTCGGTCTGAGCAGAAGATAGTTGCCTCTGTTCAGAATCGATTATGGCATCCATCTCCGTGACATCTTTGTAGATGTGGGGGACGAATGAACCGAGGAGTCTATCATACATTGATAGTCACCTCCCCGAGTTTGGGCAACTGCTGAGTCTGTGCATTTTCCGTGAACTCGATGTCTTCTGCGGCTCCGTTCAGCGTAACATGAGTGACATTTGCCACTCCTGCGACATTGACGATTGCAGAGGTGACTCGTGCGACAAACATGGCGATAGAATGCTGATTTAGGTCATTGGAGTTTGCCCAGCTTTGTCTGAGCTCCTGAATATACGCCGCAAGCGCATTTTTGATGGGCGTCTCTACCTGCCCTTTCGTGTACCCTGTTTTCAGCACGAGAGTGGCGGATACAGCAACGCTAACCTCTGTAGGTGTAACTACGGTGACCTTGTGGCCAATGGGCGCGATGCCCAGACCATCGCCGGTCTCGCCCTGTGCGTTTTCCGGGTCAATATACTCCTGTACCTCCTTGATGTACTCGCTGGAAACAGGATTATATTCAGGGTCGATAATGCTCAACTTCACTGTGCCTCCGCCGTCCCATACAGGGTAAATCTGAACAGCACTCACTCCGCTCAGTGCAGTTACCTTCTCACGGTAGTCTGCAATATTTCCGCCGAATGCCTTCTGGTTCAGGGCGGCGAAGTAGCGAACACGGAATTCTTCGTCTGTTTCGGTATTTCGAGCAGGAATGAGAAGAGTAGACATTTCAGCTGTCGCAACACCCTTGATGAAAGTGATGTTTACGAGAGTACCCGAATACTGATTTCCGATTGTGCCCGCTTCCTCACATCTGAGCTGATAGTAGCCAGGCACATACAGACCCGAGTTGTCATAGAAATAGTCAATGACGGTGTAGTTGATGGGAGATGTGTCACTCACGGTAGAGAATCTGGCACCCATCGGCACAGAGAGGGGAGTACCCTCGCTGTCTGCGAAATATGCCTTCTTGACAGCGTATGTGGCGGCGTATCTCTTGAGTCCTTGTTCTGCCGCTCGGTTATCAAGAGCATCACCTGTTGCGGTAATGGCAAAGGTGTCTTGATAAAACCCTCTCAGCTCCATGAAGAATCCTGCCAACATTTGGCAGAAGGGAGCCAGTGCATCATAGATGATACTGCCCTCACGCTTATCTAGGCTGTCATCTACAAAGGACAACGCCTGAGACATGAGATATTTGTATGTGTACTGTTCCAGCTTGTCTCCAATCATAACCGTACCTCCGTTTCTACTTTCTGGCTACCGTATATTGTGTCGGCATAAAAGGACACAGTACACGAGTCAAGCCCGGTCCTTGTGAATTTGAAATCTCTCACACCTGTTACTCTGTCATCACAGCACAGGGCCTCTTCGATAATTTTAGGTACTCTGGCTACCACATAGTCATAGGATTGACCCACGAGAAGATTGAGCTGATTACCATAATACCAGTCATAAATCTCATAAGCGTATTTAGAGGTATCCAGTACCTTCTTGATGAACTGCATCACCGCCTCGGAATCATCAATGTTTCCCATGATTCTTCCGTTTTCCATATCCAACCTGAATGTTTTGGTCGGTAAGGTTTCAAAATCTTCTGTCGTGTCTACAGAAAAAGCAGGAGTTTCAGGTATCACGGTTTCACTCCCTCCTTTCGTTGGAGAATATAATACTTCTGACCTCTTGCGAGTTTAATCATCATCACTTTGTCTCCAACTTTTAATCCTCTCCACAGCTTAATATGATAGATACCGCAGTTATCTTCAGAAGTGGCTCCATGAACACCCGTATGCCCATGAGGATTCTCGAAGATGTATGTGCCAGAATCAGCTGTACGAGTTATAATTGTTTCTTGACAAAGTGCTCCCAGAATTAAAAAGGCCTCTGTCAGTTCCCTATTGTCAACTTTGACTTTAAGGGGAGAGACAGAGGTTACTTCGCCTTCTACAATATCGACGACTTCATTCTGCGGAGTACGCCCTGCCTCTCGCATCATCTTAGCGAGTCTGTGTCCATCACCCACCGCGAACAACCTCCGTTTCTAAGTCCATTGTATGCTCGTTATTTTTGAATTTATGAGTACACTGAGTGACGAGAAGGTAACTATTTAGAGACAAGTCACCCAGGTCTGCAATTTTGCATTTGAATGTACACCCCGCGAAGAACTCTTTGACGCCCAGGCAGTGAAGCGTGAGTGAGCGTCGAGTATCGCAGTAGTATTTGAGCATCTTAAGGCCACGAGCTTCAATCTGTGAAAGATTGTAGCTCTCGTCCACCTTTTCGTACAACTGCAAGATTCCCCAGCGTTTTATTTTCTCGCCGCCATTTACCGTATCGTTGACAATGAAAACTTCGCGCTTTCCAGTAGTCTCGTTGTCCCGGTACAGCTTGATTTGGTTGTACACATCCTTATCTATAGAGGTCTCATAATCAAACCCGGTGACAAATGATGCGTCACCCAGCATCTCCGGTCTCATGCAAGACTTCACGTTAAGGTGCTTGATTACACCAAAATCATCTCTGATAAAAAACCACTGATTGGTATTTGCAAGAGTGGCATCCAGAGCATTCTGAACCATTTCGTATAGGGACACCGCGTCCTCCGAACGGGGCGGGCAGATGTAGGTGCTGGGGTCTGTAATTTCATACTTGAGAACAAACTCGTCGCACAGCTGAGCAAGAATCTGAGAACTGGTTACATTCTCAAACACCTTCGAGTCTTTATTCTTCAGATATCGCAACTGGTCGTATGCTGTGACCTTGATGTTTCTAACATCTTCGTTACGACTCTTCTTGAACACGAAGCCCTTGAACATCTTATAACCATCTACAATGACAGACACAGTCGCGCCTTCCCAGAAAGCGAGAGGGCTCGTAGCACGAACCGTAAACTCGCACTTACCAGGATTGTCTGTCATATAGGTGGTTATCGTCATATCTGATACGGCACGAGACACATCAAATGTCTTATTGTGTCTATTATCGAATATTATGGTCTTTACATTCATGCAAGCACCACACTTTCTGCGGTTACCCAGCCGAGCCAGCCGCCATCAGGAGTAGTAACATGATATGGATGACTACCCTTCTTATTGATGAAGTTTACCTTACCTCGATAGTTGGTGAATGTCTTACCCGGTTTTGCACCGTAGCTGTCGTAATGCACACGACCATTCAGCACAACGTCACAGCCAATGGTAATCTGTTTTGGAGCAGGGGTAACCTTTGCGGCGGGTTGAACCGTCCCTACTTCTGTCTTTGCTCTTGTAGAGCGGTTAGTAGACGTAGAGGCCAATACAGAAATAGAGTAGTCTTTATACTCCTTGAATGTGATGGAGTAATAGGTATCTTCGTGGTCTCCCCCCTGATGGTAATACGTGAAATCTTCAATGACAACTTCACGGTCATACCCCATGCCTCCCACAGATTCAATGCCTGTGACCGTGAGTCTACAAGGCTTGCAGTCTTGACGAATTTGGTTGATTAGGTCTAAGTAAAACTGAGCAGAGCGGAAGCTACCTTTTGTTCTAACACCCGTCCACCAGCTCTCGTAGGGGAAGAAACTGTCCCAACTGATTTTATCCAGCTGGGGCAGTTTAGGGACAACAATGTCGCCGATTGTAATAATCTCAGTGTCAAGACTATTAGAAGAGCTTGACACCTCGATTTTTTCAGGGTTGACAGGGAACTGCACAACCTGACCATTATAAGTAAGAAAGATTCCAATATCCACCTGTCAACCCTCCTGTCAGTTTGAAACGAGAGATGTGGCCATCTGCTCTTCCACCATGTCCTCAATGACGTCCATAATCTTGTTGACGTCTGCGGTTTCTCGCACGTCTCCAAAGCTGATGTGCGCCACCGGGGTAATCTGCTGGAGATTGAGAAGATAGTCACGAGCCGCCATATCTCGCAGAAGCTGAATGTCTTCATCGTTGATGTTGACATCGTTCTTGATGGAGCCTACGCTGTCAAGGTTACCCCCTGCTACCGTTGCACCATTGTAGAGTGCTGTATTGCCCTCCATGAAATCTGTGAGTCCGCCTGTGAAGTCTCCGATGCCATCAGTCAGAGTATTTACAACACCCGCTCCCCACTCATATCCAGAATTAAAAGCCTTGAAACTCCATCCATCTTCAAAAGCACCTGTACTGTGATAGGCATCTAAGTACGCCTGTCCAACGTCTTTGTACTCTTTTGCTTTATCACCTATCTCACTACTCTTCTCATCAAGTTTATCTAAAATACTCTTGGAAGAGAATCCTGTACCTCCAAGCAACTCTACCAGTTTACCGAGGACGTCCAAGACGACTGAAAATCTTCTTACAATCATCTTGGCTCCTTCAAGAGCAAGTTGGGGAAGATACACCTTAAATAGATTATAGAACAAAATTCCAATATTGTCAACTATCGCGCCCAAGGCTGCCCATAGTCCCTTGAAGAATCCGACTACAGCCAAGATACTATTCCAGATTAGGGCGACGAGCCACGTTACACCGCCAGCTATTCCGCCGGCTATCTGCTCAAACGTAAACCCAAGAGTAGTGAGCCAGTATATAATCAGTACAATTATACCGGCTATCAACAAGAACGGCCATGTAGCCGCCACCATGGCGTATAGAGCACCAATAATATGAACTCCAATTACAATGGCAATGGCGAGTAGAATCGTATATAGTATCCACACATGGTCTGTCAACCATGTTACACCGTTCAATGCTGCCTGAATGACAATATTCAGCACGTTTCCGATAAACGTGAGCATATTTGCGATACCCGACATGAGACGAAGACCATCTGTGCTCTTAAGATAGTCTGCGATGGTCCACACGAGTTCAGAAATTTTACTCAACGGGCCGCCTTCCATACTCTGCAGATATGCGGTTACCACCTTTACAGTATTTTGAATAGATGTTAAGCCCTGAGCCCATGTACGCGGGGCCTTATCTGCAAATGTCGCGTCCACCTGGTCTTGCATGGCTTCAAGAGCCCTAATTACGACATCAGAAGTAAGTTCACCCTGAGCACCCAGTTCCTTAAGGTCGCCCACGGTCGTACCAATAAATCTATCATCAATCTTGTTAAGACCTTCTGCCAAGACAGACGCAAGATACGGAGCTTGCTCTCTGATAGAACGAAGCTCATCGCCTTGCAGTACACCAGAAGACAGACCCTGACTCAGCTGAATAAGTGCTCTTTTATTTTCTTCAGCTGTGCCTCCGCCTACGACCAGCGCCTTATTTAGAGTCTCAGCCATTCGAGTTGCAGAACCCAGAGACCCTGCTTCCTGACCATACACACCACTCATCATGATTCTGTTAATCAGTGTGGTTGTATCCGACAGGTCACTTCTAGAATTTTGGGCGGCTCTATATGCCATGCCGTATGCTTGAGCATTCGACATATTTTTATCGTAGTTAAATAGACCAATCTTGGCCACATCAGATGTAACTGCGTCATTCGCAGACATTAGACCATTGATTGCCCCGATACCCTTTTCTACAAGGTTGATAAAGGACAAAGTTTCTGTGTATGCCATACGGCACTTTTCAGAGACTGTGTCAAAGGCGTTTCCGATACCGCTCGAAAGATTTTTAATTCCTGAAGGTATCTTAGAGGCGGCAGTAATGATACCGCCCACGCCCATCATCGCTATGCTCGCGATAACCCCACGAGTGTTACCCTGTAATTTACTCTGATTGAGGTATTGGCGCCAGCTCGACGTCATATTTGTACCAAATGTATTTGCTTTTTGGCTCACTTTGTCCATCAAGGAGCCTGTCTTTTCGAGCTGGCCGTTCAACGAACTAACAGCAGAGTTCGCGGCATCGATATCAGCCTTCGCACGTTTGAAGGCGGCACTATTCATACCCTTGTTCGTAGCTCGGTCCAGCTGGTCCATGGCCTTCATGGTAGAATCAAGTGCTTTAAGAACCGTCTTAAGAACCGGAGACATCCGGTCGGTAAGATTGATGGAATTGTTGATTGCAGCCATTGAAGATTACCTCCTTCTTATCGACCGGCGTCCGGAACCTCTCTTATGAGAGTTCAATTTCTTACGTTGCTTTTCTTCCTCTTCGCACCGCTCCTGAATGAAGCAGTACATAAGAGCTCTCTCCTTGGCGGGGAGAAAGGCGAATTCACTTGGTTTCCAATGCAGTTTCATCACCGCATAATAGCAATACCAAGTGTCTCCGTCTTTCTCCTTTAAGAGTTTTTTACCTCATCCATCTCTTCCTCGACATCGGAGTCGAAGCCGGAAATGATGAGCGCCTGCTCAGCGATGGTGTTGATTTCACCCGCCAGGAAGCATCTATACAGAAGCTCCTCAGGGCGGTTAACACCTGCGGTCTTGAGCATCTCGGGGTCCTTCAGGTTGGGGTCCACCAGGCTGTTGACGCAGATGAGCTCGTTGAAACGCTTGGTATTGAACCGGCGCTTCTTCGCGCTGTTAGGGTTTTCGATACACTGTTGCTGGTAGTCCGTGTACTGCTGACCCGTGATGACACGAATGGTCAGCGGGTGGTCCTTCATGCGACCGCCGATGTTGATGGTTTTCTTAAGGTCGTTCACATTGGATTCGAGCAGAAACTGCTGAAGAGCGTTCATTGTTGTTCCTCCATATTCTTAATTATTTGTATGAACTCTTAGCCGCCCAGTTCAGGCGCCTGGAAAGAGTCCAGAAGGTCCACATCGTCAAAGGTGAAGTCCAGGTCCTCATCCAGCACTTCGGACTCAACATCGAGCTTTGCAACGATAGAAGAGTCGATAGAGCAGTTCTTGAGGACGACGGTCTGAAGACCCACAGAAGAGCCGGGGTCGTCATTGGTGATGGTGATGTCGAAGTACACGGGCTTGCCCGTCTTGATGTACTGAACAACCATCTTACGGAACAGAGACGTGATGTAGTACACAGTCATCGAGCCGGAACCGGACCAGCCGTTGGGCTTGTGCTGAGCACCGCGCTTGCCAAGAGTGTAGACATCTGTCTTCTCGATTTCAGCGGTGGCTTCCAGGTTCTTAACCATGAAAAGGTCTTCCACCCGGTCGCCACTCGCATCATGTACGAGCATGGACGCCCAACCTTCCTGACCAGAGATAACATCTCCTGCTTTCAGATACGGCATATTTTACACCCCTTTCTTAAGCGTTGACATTGACAGTCATGTAGAGTTTCTCCATGCTGTCAACGGGCTGAATGGTCATGTCCACGACCACGCTGTCAACATCTTCGCCCGGGAGGACGGTGATGTCGCTGGCCCCGTCAAAGTTGTCGATAGCTCTGATACCCACCAGGGTGTCAATCTGGTGAATCAGTTCGGTCTTGTACTGAGCACGGCCCTTGGTGTCGTTGGAAATCTTACCGCAGTAATTACGGTTGAAAACGAGCATGGCCGTATTGGCAATCTCGTCCAGACAACGGATTACGCGGTTCTTGCTGAAGGCATAGCCCTTATCCACCGTGAAGGTGTGAAGAGTGTTGATGTCCTTTTCTACCACGACCGCACCGTCCTGTCGATAGGACAGAACAAACTTGCCTGCCTTGAGAGCATCTGCGATTTCATCCTCATCAATGGGGTTGATAATCTCAACAGCGCCCTCCACCTCTGCGGCGGTAAGACTCTCGTTTACTTCAGCGCCCGCAGTCTGAGAAGCGGCCCACAGCATAAACATGGTTTCATCGACCGTCTCGGTCTTGGTCTTGAAGCCCTGATGGACACTGATGATGCTTTCATAGTCTGCGGTGTTGTAGTCGTACACGACTGCCTGGACTTTCTTACCGCGCTTCTCTCTCCAAATCTCCACCATGTCCTTGATGAGCGGAGCGGTAGAAGATGTCTTGTCGTACATGGCAAGGCACTGAAAATTCTCGGTGTTGAGAAGCTTCCAGAAGTCCGCATAGGTGCTGGGGTCGTTTTCGCCGTTCGTACCACCTGCCAGCGGGGTGCCAGCGGTCTTGGGAACACTTGCAGAAGGATTCTTGACATCGAAGTCCACATACTGCGACTCCAGGTCTGCCAGTGCGGAAATGGTCCCAACACTGAACTCCTCTTTGAGGAGGTTATTGAACAGAACCTGAACGATGCTATTACCCACCTGCTTGGTGTCCGCGGCAATGACGACGGTAATCTTGTTACCGGACGTGCCGTCATATTTTGCAGTGAGCGTCAGAACATCTTCACTCTCTGCCTGAATGGTAGCAGTTGCCTTGGTTCCCGCCTTATCCGTACGATACAGAAGTGCGGTGAAAGCACCGGACAGCGCAACGCGATAGATAAGACTCTCTTCCGTATCAGTTGCAGAGCAACCGATTTTAGGAATACTGTCACCCGTGAGAAGTTCGTCACCCGTGACTTTAATAATAGAACCGCGAGGTCCCCAAGTCATCGGAAGACCGATTGCGACCGTACCGCGCTCACCGAGAGTGCCTACGGCCTTGGGCACGGAACGGAAGTTGATATAGGCGCCGGGCCGAACTTTGTTCTGTGCAATCCAGGTACCACCACTGGGCATTCAAATCATCCTTTCATTCTTTAATTTTTTGACCATATGTCAATGTCTGCATATCAGGGATAACATCACCTGTCTGAAGAACTCTATAAGAGTATCGAGCTGTTACATGAAGCACATCATCTACTACTCTCCACTCCATTCGAGTAGCCTTGACCTGCTGTCCGCTCACTTGAATTCGACTGATGGCTTCTAAGACCATTACAGCTACACCACGGGCCCAGGTCTGTATATCGTTCTTCATCTTAGGAGGATGACACCTGACATCAACGGAGTGGTCCCACATCGCATATCTTCCAATCTGCGCTGTGGAAACCGTATTTACTGACTCTACAAAGATGCAAGGCAACACCATGCCCTGAACAGGTTTGTCTTTATAGACTTCCTTGAACTGGTTGGTTGTAAACCTTGTGCGGAGTCTGGTTACAAGTTCGGAGATAACTTCTTGACCTGTGAGTTCTTTAGCCATTACATTACCTCCAATCCTTTACACCATTTTTGAAATTCCGAATTAAACCGAGCAGGCATTTCTGCGTATATTCGGTCCATCGAAATCTGCATCATGTGGACGCCCTCTACCCAATCATTCACAAGGCGCTTTCCAATCTGCGGAACGTATCGTCCAGGCGTCTGGCTGTGACCATACTCGACAAATGTCGCATAGTCCATGGGATTTATAATTTCCACACAGAGGGTATTGCCTTGCCTGAAAATACGCCCTATTTTCCAGTGGTTACGCAAATCACCTGTATCTACAGGTGTAAGCGGCTTGACGATTGCCATGAACCTCGTTGCTTCTCCAAGAAGAAAAGACTGTATCCACTCTTCGTAGCTGTCTGACAACTTGGCGAAGTTATTCCTCAGTCTTCTAAACTGAGAATAATTGAAGCTCATTTAGGCCTCCTCATCTACTCGGATAAAAATCTCCTGATGGGTAGAATACCAGGACGGCTGAGCCGCGAGACCTTTGTAGGTGTGAATGAGTTTTCCATCGTCTGAATATCTGCGAAGTACAATATAGTCCCCAGCTCTGATGTCAACATCGTGAGCACAGAAGAGCTTGGGGTTGTACTTTATAGGTGTCTCATCAACCGCTGTATCCGAGCCCGTGTCGTCACTGGAAAACGACAGCCGCCCAGGTACATCAGCATACTTCGGAGTCTCTTGATAGAAAATATCAGTAGATGAATCTTCGTTGGCTCGCTTGTCTGTGCGATAAATATCAAATCTATCGTCATACAGCATGGTCAAGAATACTCCCATACCTAACAGTTTCATCACAGAATCCTCCTAAACTGGTTGAGCTGTTTGGTGTAGTTCATCAAAATCTCATCCAGATTAGCATTATGAGACTGAAGAATACGACTGCGAAGGTTACTGCGGTACTTGTCTCCGATAAACACGCTGGTGTCGCCCACCTTGATAGACGACAGGTCTGAAACATCCAGACCATCCAGCGGGTCTTTCGGAGTGTTGTTCATCTCAATGTTGAAAAGGATAAGGTCGACGGCCATATTCGCCCACACAAAGTTCAACTGAGGCGGAACACCCGGAATCTGGCAGTAGTTCAGAATGGACTGTTCGACCTCAAGCACACTGAGCATGATTTCGTCGTCCGTGAGACCACCGTGTTCCATATCCGTGATTCTCTTATTCTTAGCCTTGATGATTTTAACCACATCCAAATACTGCTGTTCTTTGGCTGTGATAGCACTGGTGGGGATAGCCATCGACCATTTCTCCTTTCTTCACATTTTAGAGAGAAGCGACGATGAGGTTGTAGATGTCGGCCTTGCGGGTCTTACCCTGGAGGTCGATATCGTTTTCCTTTGCAAACGCCTGGAGCTGTGCCGTGGTGTACGTCAGAAGCTCTTCCTTGATGTCTGCAACGGTATCCTCATCGCTACCCTCGTCCTGGCCGTTATCAACCTTGCTCTCGTCCGCATCGTCTGCGTTCTCAGCGTGGTCGTCAGCGGGAGGGGTAGAAGGCTGGGCAGGCGCCTCGTTGTACGAGAGAACCTGACAACCCAGCTTCTTAAGCTCCGGAACGTCCTTGTCTTCCACGTCGAATACGGTATGGGCAGGATGCCACACCTTAGCGTACTTGACGCGGTGGTCAAATTTTACAGTTGCCATATCGTTGTCCTCCCTGAATCACCTTAATACTTGATGTTGAAGACGGTGTTCATGCTCTCGAAGGAGGGCAGAACAATCTCAGACACCCAGTTGATGATGTTGACGGGCAGAGCAATCTTCTGAGTGCTGACAGCGACGCCGGTGTTGACCACCTTAACGTCTGCAAGAGTGTTGCCGCTCATGAGGTCAGCTTCCTCAGGGGTCGTGCCGTACCAGGTGGAACCCAGATTGCCCGCAGGCAGAAGGGTGGCACAGCCCGCATTGGGGTAGAAGTAGTGCTCATTGTCGTCCAGGCCCTTGTAGAGCTTCTCGTAGACGGCAATCTTGATGCCCGTAGCAGTCTGAATGAAGGACTTGACCTGGTCGTCCGTAACGATGACGTTCGCGGCGGCAGCGGCCAGCGGGTTCATGCCCAGGCGAATCTTGGCGTTCGCCAGCAGGTCCTGCCAGGTGCCCCAGCCGATAATCATACGAGTCAGCGTGATACCGCGGGAGGCGGCCTGACGCTTGACGCTCTGAATATCGCCGATGGGGTCGGAGTTGGCGTGGTCACTCCACTTGTCGGTGCCGGTGAGGGTGCTCAGGTTCTTGCTCTTCCAGGTGTTCTGCGGGTCGTAGTTGTAGTCGTAAGACACAGACTGACCAGAGTCATTGGAAGAGGCGATGGTAAAGGCGCCGTCGGTGAGCAGGGCCATACGCATGATTTCCGGAGTCACCATGGAACTCTCAATGAGGTTCGCGGTGTCGTCGAAAATGCGAGCGATGATGCTGTTGGCAAAACCTTCGTTGTTCGCATCCAGGAACATGAGCAGGTTCTGGCGGTCCTCTTCGCCCATACGCATAGCCTCACGGAAGAAAGGCATCTTGGTGGACTCGAGGCTCACGCCGCCACGATCGCGGAGCAGAGGCTTGGCGTCAAATGCAGAGGGCTGAAGAGCGATGGGCAGGTTGTCCGCACCCTTAATCCACTCCAGCTTGAGGCCGGCCTTCTTCTTGGCGGGGAACAGGCCCTCGCCCATGTAGGGCACACGGTTGGACGCGATACCCTCATAGTATGCGGCAATCGCCTTAGCGGTTACCATCTCAAAAAGGGATTTAGGCATTTCTTTTCCTCCTCTCTATTACGCCACGGTTACGATGGTGACAGCCGTCGCGACATCGCCAGTGGAAGTTGCGGCAGCCTTGGGCGCAACGGTGACAGAACCGGCGGCGGCAGCGGCGCTGTTCTTCAGGTTGAACAGAGCGTAGGTGCCGTCAGGACCAAGCTCAATGCTCTCAACCTTGACCTTGGCGGTGTCCTCACCAGTGATAGTCCAGTTGCTGAGAGTCGTGGCAGCGTCACGGAAGTGAACGCCCACGATATCCACACGAACCTGGTGCAGAGTACCAGAGGCCTCACCAGCGGCGATGTTGATACCCTGAGCAGTCATGGTGGGCGTCACAGCCTCGAGAGGCAGGAACTGAATCATCTTCAGTGCGCCCTTCGCGGCGGAACTGGGGATAACGGGCAGGGCCTTGGTCTTCACGAAACCGTGAATGATGAGAGCGCCGGTGCGGTCACCGTCAGTCACATCATAGTCTGCCCAAACGATACCAATGGCGCTGGCATCGTTGCTGGGGTACAGGGTGCCGGCCTTGACAATCTTACGACCGTCCTGCGTGACAGCCGCCTCATCGTCCTTCTTGAAGGTATGAGCGACGCTCACGTAGTGGTCGGGAAAGACAAGGACACCCTTCGCGGTGGTGTAGTCGGTGTGCTTGAACTCTACCATTTTGGATTTCCTCCTTTTAATAGTTTATCAGCCGAAGTAGGTTTTATCTGCTTTCTCGGCGAAAGTATTCCCCGCCGAAACTGCCTTTGCCAGGCTCTTTCCGAATTCCTCTTCTGCACTACCGGAACCGCTGCCGCCACCCTCTTCAGGTTTGCGACCGAACGGAGTCCAACCGCCGGGCAGATTCTTGCCTGCGTTGTCTTCCTTGAAGTAGTAAGGATTGGATTTCTTCAGAGCTTCCATCTGCTCCACAAGACCGGCTACAACAGCGCCGTCCTTGAACGTAATCTTGGTCACGTCCAGTTTGGGAAGGATGTCCTCCACATTGTGGACCTTGTCCGCGATTGCGAGCTTCAAAGAGTTTTCCTGAGCCATCTTGGTCAGCTTGGCCTCGTACTCGGTCTTGGCGGTGCTATTTGCAGTGGTGAGTTCGTCGACCTTCTTCTGCAACTCTTCTGCCGTGCCCTTGAACGAGCCGAGTTCGGTAATCTGCTTATCCCGCTCAGCGATGGTTGCGTTCGCATCCTTGACCTTCTGGCGCTCCGCCTCGAAAGTTGCCTTGGGAATGTAGTTACCGTCGATAGACTTCTGGTGCATTTCCAGAATCTTCTTCGCCTGGTCCTCAGTGAAACCAGCTTTGGTCAGTTCTTCGAGTGTCATTGAATACTTCCTCCATTTCTAATCTCGACTTTTTACGGCGGTTGTCTCCGCCTGATTAGGTACCTCTCGGTACTTCTTTATTATATTGCATATTCCTCTGTTTGTAAAGACTTATTTTTGAGATTTATAAAATCTACTCGTAAATTGAAGTAGCTTATCTCGGTCTTCTTCAGGAACGTACTTTTTAATCCACTCTTCCTGAGACATACTACGAGGAACTCTGATATTTCTACCCTCAGAATCTTTCGCAACTCTTTCCAGGCCTTGCAGGTCCTCATGATACGCAACGGTGGTAGAACGGCAGTTGGGGTGCAGGGGCGGAAAGTTGATACCAGTTCTTGCCTGACTGACCTCATGAACGGTATTGTCCATGCTTCTACAAATTTCAGAAGTTATTAGGTCCAGCGTTGCAACAAACTGATATTTCTCGATTCCTGCCGCCCTGTACACGGCGAGGTCCGCCTGATTACAGATATTGTTGATTTCAGTTCTTGCAAGGGTCCTTCCGCGGTTTTGGGACACGTTGAGTTCTTTCGCGAGCATATCGCCCAGCTTGTTCACATTCAGGCCTCGACTAAAGGATTGAGGAAGAATAGTAGAAATAGCCTTTACGAGCCTATTTCTGTCGTTCCATACTCGAGTGCTGTAATTTCCATCGTCCCACTTCTTGGCGACTGCCTGTGCCAGGGTATGTGCGTCAATCGTATCAAAACGAACAGACATCTCAGCACCTGTTGCAAAATCATGATATCTGACATAGTACGCCGCCAGATAGTTGATTTCCATGAGGTCTTTGATGTTCTTCTCTTTATTATTTTCGATAAGCTCAATCTGATATCTTATATCAGCTTCCAGCATTTCCAGACGAGTGATGTACTTCATATTCAGCAACTTTTCAAGGTACTGAATATATACTCGATTCCACCCGTTCTGTCGTGCATAGTCCAGCCACATCTTAACCGTCGCTTGAAATTCCTTCATCTCTGCAGATACAAGGCGTCTACGAGCTTCGGCATAGGTGACCTTATTTTCCCTTGCGTACTTAGAGAAGAACGATTCCAGGTCTTTTTTGATTTCTCGGAGTGCCACTCTGTAAGCATCAAGGAGAGCGTTTTCATACTCAAGTACGGAACGCTCTCCCATCAGTGCTTCGTTGAGTGCTCGCTCCGCCCAATATTCGGCGTTACGCATACTCAACCTCCTTATTCATTTTCGCCAGAACTACTCTTGGTCTTAGAGCCGTTTGAAGCATTACCCTCCGGGGTAGTGTTGCTGCCCAACGTGTAGTCCGCCTGCAACTCAAGCTCTTTCTCCTCTTCCTGGCGCATATCCTCCAGTTCCTTCTGCTCATCCAGCGTCCAGGGATGATTGGCGGCAATCGTCTTCTTGGAGATGATGCCCTGAGAGTTCATACAGTTGGTGATGGTCTCAGTTTCGTTGATGATTACATCGGTGTTGAATACGATGTCGTACTTACAATCCGTGTAATCCTTCCCGGTCTTGTACAGAATGTCCTGCTGTATGAACCAGAACAACTGCATCAGGCTGAATTTAACCTCGCTGCCCCAGTCTGTGCAGTCCATATCCAGGTCCGCATAGATAAAGCGCAGAGCAACACCGGAGGTGTCTCTGATATCTTTATCTGCGGTGTTGACGCCCTGACCAAATTCATAAATATCCTGACGCAGACGCTCCAGGTGGACGTTCAAATCTGCAAGAGCGAGCGGAGTAGTCAGAGACTTTGCATCGCCGTCTCCCTGGACGAAGATGGTTCTGTACTCGTTCTTGTTCTGAACGAATTCCTCTTTGCTTGCTCCGTCGTAGTTTTTGATGACCATGGTCGCATTGGGATTATCCTCAATGCTATCAGACACCTCAGACGTCTTGCTGTCGTAATCATCGATAAGCGATTTGATTCGCTTGAGAAGACTCTGCTCGTCTGCGTCGTATTTGAACGGGATGAACGGAATGTGATTCCAGTTCACAGGTGTTACCTTATCCTCTGTCCCCCTAAGAGCGAAGTTAGGCATGGGCATCTGACGAACAGTAGGGTCAGGAACAAGGTGGCCGCTGTCATCATAAATGTAATAGTAGACACCGCTGGGGTCGTAAAACTCGAGATGCTTTACGATTTTCTTGATGCTATCCGTGTACTCTTCAATTTCGTACCTGCGAGCAACAGCCCCCAGTTCGGTGTGGTCGTTATCGTTCCAAAACGGGATAACCTCTTCAGGCTCGCATCTACGGAACTTGAGGTTGCCCTCGTCATCGTAATAAACCTGGACCCAGCCAATGCCCTTTACAATGCTGTCTCTACCCACGTTTTTGATGAACTGATAGAACCGCATATCCAGGTACGGCTCACAGGCGCTGAAAAACTCCTTCACGTGGTCGTCATCGGCCTTCATGGCGGTCATAGTGAACGGTTTGCCCAGCATATACGCGATTTTCTGCCGAGTCAGCTTCTTCATGAAGTTGTGGTGTAGCTTGTTGTTTGCGAGAACTTTGGATTCTTTGAGAATGGCGTTGTTATCGAGGTCTTTACCAATGACCATTCTCTTCTTATCCTTGATGTCGTTCTCATTGCTGTAATACCGTTCAGCTGTTTCCATGAATTTTACATGAGGGAGGTTATCGAACTCGGATACAGCACGTTCAAGAAATTCCCGAAGCCCTTTGGGCTCCGAGATATCCTTGTTCTTATCGGTTATGATGACTTCCTGAATCTTAGGACGTTTTTTCCTCCACGGTAGCAACATTGTGATACCTCCTATTGATTATTGTACTTCTTTTCATTTTCGATGTTTTCTACTCTGTGCTCAAGGGACTTATGACTCTGCTGAAGCTTCGTGAACTCTACCAGAAGCTCTCTGTATTCGTCTTCACGTTTATGGTCCGTAGCGTCCATCTTCGTAGAAAGACTATCAACGGCCCTGGAGGTCCTCTCGACAGATTCCTTAATATATTTCAAATCGGTCATGATACCCCCCGTTTCACGAGCGTCATCAGACGCTGCTTTTTTTCGGCCAAAGTAGAACGAGGCGATACTGCACAGGGATACGAAAATACCCAGGACTGCAATCAGTCCCCCAAGATTCAATTCATTCATAGGCGCACCTCTCTACAATACTGATACTGTAATAATATATTACGTGAACCATTTTGTAAAGATAATTTTCGTATCAAAAACTAAAATTCTGCATACTAATCTTCTCGCAAGAATATCTAAAAGCATCCATGGCGTGGTTATAGTCATCAATGGGTACCTGAAGAATTCTACCATCTTTGTCCTTGTCCCAGACGTAGTTATTGAACTCTACAAGAGTATTCGAGCATCTGGGGTGAACATAGATATGATAGTCTTGAATCTTCTGAATACCAGCTCTGAGAGAATCAGGGCCCTTCTTTGCAGGTCTGATTCTCTGGATTCCCATCTGCCTTACTTCTTCGATAGACTTGGGTTCCGCAGAGTCTGCTGTGATTAGACAGTTTTGCCAACCCTTTGCCTTTATGGCCGCGGCGATTGCCTGGTTGGTCATGCGATACCCATAAATCTCATCATAGATGAAAATCTCTTTCGTTTTCTCGTTGACAAGGGAAGCTATAACAGCAGTCGGGTCATTAGAGAAGCCCCAGTCAAGACCGTACAGTTCTTGATAGATAGGATAGTCGTGCCTGTCGACCATAGCTTTAAGTTTCTGCTCGTCAAACTCAAGCTCTTCCCAGTTATTGTAGACAAGGCCCTCTGCAACACCCCAGTCGCCCAAACCTTCAATCTGGTAACGACGAGGGTTCTTTTCTTTCATCTTATCGAATACGGCGATGTCAGCGGCGTCTAGAAACTCATTGCACAGATAGTTGGTTGTGTCGCAGAATAAGTCGTCTCGTTCGCCGCGGTCATACGCATCGAAGAACCTTTTCTTAATCCAGATGTTTTCAGACCACGGGTTGAAGGTCATCGTAATCTGCTTGAAGTATCCCTCGGGTAGCTGGCCACGAATAGAAAGGTCGAGTTTATTGAACTCTTCCTCGTCTGAAATTTGGAAAGCCTCTTCAATCCATACCCAGCAAAGGTGACCAACTTCAACAGTAATAGAAGTGATACTCTGAGGGTCATCGAATCCTCTAAACAGAATCTTCTGGCCTGTGGGTAGGTAGGTAAGCTCCAGAGGGTTCATTGTAGTCTTCCATAATGTCTTGACGCCGAACTTATTTATTGCCCACTTGAGCTGAGCAAATGTAGAGTCTCGATGAGTATTGAAATATCGACGAATAACGACAGCGTTTGCGAGGGGCATTTTCATCATGTTGATAATGAGCCATAGAGCCATGGTACAGCTCTTTTTACTACCTCGACCGCCCTTTACGATTCGATATCTCTTTTTGCACCGCCAGAACTGACCGTACCCCCTGCCGACCTCTTTAGCGATGTTTATTTGAGTTGTCATGATTGACCTCCTGAATATACATCGACTGAGAAATGCGTTTTTTCTCGAACAAGTTTATCAATTACTTGACCGATATCTTTGTATCCGCTAAATTTCCTCATGTTTTCGAGATGATATAATGTCTGAGCGGATACAGTAGTATGAATTCGACGCAAATTTCTGTTCGACATAATAAATGCCTCCCTAAAATATGGTGTTGAATACAGTATAGCACGGATATGATAGATAGTAAAGGGCTGAATATCGATGTATTTTAACCGATATATTCAAAAGTGTGTATTTCTCCTATATAGAGAATAGACACGGGCGAAGCGGCGGGATTGGCTCGATTGTGGCTTGGTTTTATGAGACCCATTGAGACTCGGTATTTAGATCCACGAGACATTTTGACCCAGGTATATACGAGAGAGAAAAATTTTAGGTCGACCTTTATGATGACGAAGACTGTGAGAGCGTCCTGAATGAGCCCTTACCGCTTAAAACCGGGCCCAGGGTGGGGTTATGGAGCCTTAACTGGTAGAAAAGTGCAGTAGAAAACGGGTTGAAAATGTGCATTTTGACCCATGTTTGCTGTAAAATGCACTTGCATTTCGCACCCACCGCATATTTTACCACTGTAACCGTGAGATTTGGCGTCTCTCGCACGTTTGGCTGGTGGTCTATATAATCGCATGGACAGGTTCTTCCGCTGTTCTCGTGTGTTCTCGTGGTAAAATAGCGCATATCCCTCGTTCCCTATCTAACCACAATATCTCGTATATCTTACTCAGTTACATACACAATATCTCGTATATCCATATATCTCTACTACATCTTGTATCTATTCTTTTTATATTTATACTATATATTGTGTTTTACCTCGCCCGCTCACCCCTCAGCCCTTCATCTTGTGTATCCTTAGGTATATAGGTACTATATCTTGTGTCGACCCAATATCTTGTAGTCTGTCTTGAATCTCTACTATATCTTGGATTCTTATTGGAGATGTGTAAACTGCTACATTTCACCCCTTCGCCCCTCAGCGCAAAATGCCGCATATAACGCACATAACCCTTGTCGCCCACGAGAAGCATGGTATCTCGCTTTCTACTGGCTGCCTGTAAAATCACACCGACCTAAACTGTCTCGCGCCATCTCGAGCGTTTTCCAATATATCGTACTTTACACCCTTCATCAACCACAATATCTTGTGGTTTCAAACAGGGCGATGAATTTGTACATTTTGCACAAATATCTCAGGTACAATATCTTGTGGTTGATTATGCACAGTTACACAATATATCGCCATGCTACGACAAGCGCGAGATTCGCTGTCTCTCGTGCGCTGTGCATTTACCGGTGTAGTTTACCAGCCGCTTGCAAAACGTGCGACACAGCGCAACTCTCGCAGGCGTGCGCTATGCTACGCACAGCCGCCGTCGCAGTAAAGCGCACAGCGCATAATACCGCATATTCGCTGAATTATGTGCAAATAGCACAAAAACAGGCTGAAAAATAGCAATTATTTTGTATAATTTTTTATGAGAAGTATGAATTTTTTCTTGCCACCACAATATATTGTGCTCGAACCGGCGAAAATGCGCTATTTTCAGCTGAAAAGCACAATATATTGTACCGAGGCATAATTTGCATTTACTTCGAAAATAGTTTATCATGTGCGTAGCACAGCAAGCCACCGCACAGCACATACCCGCACCGGCTCCGCTGTACTGCTCCACCGCACAGCAAGCGCACAGCGCATTGTCTGCCGGTGTGTACCTTGCCAAGTAAACAACGCCCAGTTAAAGCCGCTCACCTGCACAGCAAGCGCACAGCGCCGCTGACAGCGGGTGGAAGCTATAAGCCGGCACAGCACAGCGCACATACCACAGCAAGTACCCATAGCAAGCGCATTCCAAAATCGTCGGTGGCGTACGAGGGCCAAGTTGAAAGGTAGGTACTGGTGTACCTTGAAAAGTAAACATAGAACAGTGAGGATACAGCTCCACCGCCGCGTCACGGTAGTTTTACCAGCGCCGGCGGTCTAAAGGTGCAAAATGCACAGGCTGAAATACTGTCCGCGACTACGGGCAAGGAACGTAGCTGACCCACGAGGGTTGAGTGTAGTTGTCAGCACATAGCCACCATAACAAAAACATTTAAATTATTGGAGGTACTATTATGTCTATCAACTTCACTTCTAACATCAACGATTTCGCTTCCACCCAGTCCCGCGCCACTCGTGTGAAGAACTTCACGGAGTTCACCAGCAAGAAGAAGCTGGAAGACGCCGCTGTTCTCACCCCGGCTCAGCTGGAGGAAGTCAAGAAAATCAAGGGAACTTTCACCTTCGCTCTGCACAATGACGGCCGCTACATGGTTGTCACGCTGTACCACGCCAACGCCGAAAAGAAGTACCAGTTCATCATTCTGGACCTGGAGACTTCGCAGGTCGCGGAGTGCGACAGCATGAAGAACGCAAAGGCAGCCGTCATGGAGCTTGTCAATGCCGCCGCACCTGCACCGCAGGAAGAGGAAAAGGCAGAGGAAGCGCACAGCGAGGAAGAGCAGAACACGGAAGACGCTCAGAAAAGCAAGAAGAGCAAGCGTTCTGCCAAGTAAAACCACCGCATATCAAGGAACTATCAAAGTCACACATAGTCATCAGGCTATGTGCTGACACATACACTCAACCCGAACTTGGAACCCAGTTGTATGCCCTCGCCCGTATGAAGTGGAGGAATAACAAATGGCTAAACAGATTTACCGCATGGAACTCCAGCACAATATGGGAATTGCAGAATCCGAAGATGGATTTTTCGAGGAGATGAACACGTTGTACTATGAAGCCCTGAAGAGGGAGGATGTTGACATCAAACCCGTGGTCTCGGAAGAAATCACGAAGAAAATGCTCCTCCTGCATCGAGTGATGTACAATAGTGAGAAGTTTGAATACACGGACATCTTCAATGCGATTATGTCCCTCGTTCCCCCTGAAAATTGGGACCAGCGAGAGGAAATTGCAGACGGGGTGTGCATCACAGGCGAGCGACTTTCCGATTTGACGGAAGAGGAATTTATGGACTGGTTTGTCACCGAGTAAATAACAAGTAAAAACTCGGGCGAGGGCGTACACATGGGCTCCAAGCGTGGGAACTATTCACCGCTATACAGAGGTTTCATAGTGCGGATTTTTCCTTAAGAAACTTTTTATCGACAATGTCGATGAATACAAGGTGAAATCAAGGAGGAATACCACATGAAAACCACTCATTTCCGGTTTAGAACCCCGTGCTATGGTCGAATTTACGGCGATGGCGTATTTGAAGGAACGCCCTACGAAAGTGAGGGGATGAAACTCAGCGCCACCGCTATGGCGAACCTGTACGAAAGGTATCAGCGACTCTCTCAGTTCCTTAAGAGGAACAAGGAGGAAATGACTCAGTATATCGATTCTGAGAACAAGCCTTTGCAGGACGTTGTTCGATTGGAATTGGGCGACTACGGAGTATTCAATGGGCAGTTCTGCCTCGTTCACCATGTGTGGATTAAGGGGCAGCTCGATGAAATCTCCGAGGAAGAGCTCCATGCAGTCGAGGAATACATTATGGGTCAGCTGTCCGACGGATGGGGTGAAGGACTCGAACAACGTGAATGGCTGAACCACTACGTTGAGTGGAGTCATCCCTATTTTGACACAGATTCGGCACAGTTCGAGGAAGAGGACTTTAGAGACAACGTCAGCTATTACCTCGTTCCTTGGAAATCTGACATGGAAATTACTCAGTTAGATTCCGAGGAATGCGAACTCGACGTGTCTGCAGAACTCATCGCAACGATGGAACGCAAGGAAGACCGATTCACTCGGTACGTCATGTCCGTGAGGAATGAACTGGAGTTGAAGACGGTAGTCGAGGAACTTAAGGTGAATAATCCGTATCGAATCGGAGAATGCGTAGGCAAGTATGGATATCCCATGCTTCTTGCCTTTAACAAATACTTCGATAACGAAGGAATGGACTTCACCTTCTGCGACAAGGCTTTCGCCGTTGCCGGTCACTGCTACGAATACAAGTTCTATAAGAAGAACAATTATTCGGACGACCCTGTTAAAAACCTTCGCATCTACGATGCCGTTACGGAACTTCTCAAAGCATAACAAATCAGCATGGAGAAATCCGTGCTATGAAGCCTCTGTATAGGCTGGCGGTGGAATAGAGGACAACCTAGAAAGCGAGGAAATTATGTCTTTCAAAGTCAATGCAATGGTTCATTCTATCAACGCTGTCAAGGAAGTTGAAATCATCGAAAAGAGAGGAGACAACGACTACCTGGCTAAGGTGGGCGATGTTGTCTGTACTGCTATTTTCAATCCGTTTGTCGGCCTCTACTATGTCGACGATGTGTACGGAGTGGTGAAGTCCAATGACTGAGCAAGAGATGAAAGAATACGTTGACTCTCTGGAAAGAGAGCTGTACGGTTATAGGAAACTTGGTACGCAGAGGAAGATAAAGGCTGCTCTGCGCCGGGATTCTAAAGCACGTCGCAGAAAAAACACCATCATCTGGTGTCTTAAGCAAATTCCGCTCGTACTCAGCATCCTCTTCACCCTCTGGGTATTTTTCAGCTGGATGGAAGTCGTAATCCACAACTGTACTCCAGGATACGATTATTGCTTCTACAATTTTTTCAAAGTCATGTTCTAAATATCAAATGAGGTTGTCCTCTATTCTGCCGCCAGCTACCTTGCCATTATACAGGCTCTCGACACAAGAAAGGAGAGAGTATGTTATACAGAGTACACTACAAGAGTAGATATTATCCCTTTGAAGGCACCTACAGTAAATTGGTAAGAGCGAGCTCCCGTAAAGAGGTCAGAGCTAACTGGCCTGACATCATTCTAACGGACGAGTATCGAATCATCAAGATTGAGGAGGTACCTGAAAAGTGAATAAGAGAGAAGACGCTCTTGACCTGATTCGAAAGTTGTTCAACCTTGGAGACAAGGAAAAAAATAACTCAGACCAGGAAGCGGAGCTTGCAATACTCAAAGCACAGAAGTTGATGGCAAAGTACGACATCTCAATCGAAGAAGTCAAAGAAGAGAAAGAACCCGAATACGCTCATGAGATGTGCGAACACAAGTGGAACTATGGATATAGAGTTCCTCTCGCGCAGGTACTCGCAAAGAATTTCAGATGCGAGCTGTACGAAAGAGGAAATTCTATTGTATTCATGGGTCGAAAGGTGGACGCCGCTATCTGTAGACAGACATTTGAGTTTGCCTACAAGTACATCATGAAAAGAGGAAATCAAGAGTATAATAGAAGATACGAAATGGGTTATCCAACTCGAGGAGTATTCAACTCTTATTCTCGAGGGTTCATTATCGGACTTAAGAAGAGTCTAGACGAACAATGCGTGGCTCTCGCCATTGTCACCCCTCCGGATGTCACAGCAAAATTCAAGGAAATGTCCGAAGGGTGGAAAAAGAAGACCACAAAGATGGGAGAGGCAACAGACGCCGAAACTCTTCACAAGGGTATCAAAGATAGGGAACGGTTCTTGCAGAAGAACAAGTTGCCTGAATAATCAAATAACGAGTCGAGAGTCTATATAATGGCAAGGTCGGTGAGCCTACTTCCTGATTCAGGTGCTCGAAGGAAGGAGAACAATATGAATAACAATTATCCTGAACGTATTCTTCGTGTTCTTCGCGAGCGCAACGACCTTGAAGAAACAGATACAAGCATGGACGATGAATTTCAAAACATGGCTCCGGCTCGTGTACTCAGAGAGTGCTTAGAATGGGAGGGCATCAGTGGATACGGCTCGTGGCTGATGGCCAGAATCTACGATATCTACGGAATCCATCTTGATGGGTTTAACGGCGTGATAGACAAACAAGACAAGGCCGAACTCGTACGAGGATTCGGTAACTTCATGCGTCATAACACCGGAATGGCAACTGGAATTATGAGTATGGAGATGGACGAACACGAAATTGTCACTATTCACTACGAAGGCGGAAGAACTCGAAAGGCGAACATCAACGGAGATAGTGAGCTCGCCGCACTTCGGGATATCCTTAAGAACGAAGGCTGAGATATGAAGAATCACAACGCCATGCGAAAGAGCGTCG
>ERZ779643.158-NODE-158-length-63772-cov-6.264215_pt1 | contig 63772 bp, 58 predicted proteins | sample MGYA00511564_ERZ779643 | MGnify/ENA primary metagenome ERZ779643 (study PRJEB29588, sample SAMEA2147114) | human gut metagenome | biome: human gut; feature: human-associated habitat; material: faeces | place: Denmark | collected 2008/2010 ...
AAAACTCTCAAAATAAACTGAGAGAGTAATAAAATTTATTTTATTACTTTTGTTCTCTTTATGGTGAAAAGAAGTATTTAAATGATTTACACTTTGAGGATAATATTAATTCTAAAAGTGATAAAGAAGTATTGCTAATTGATAGATATGTTGATATGGATGCAATTAGCATGGATGAACATATGGAAAGAATTAGTGATATTGAAAAAGCTATTAGTATTATACTCAATTGTTTTTCTGGGAAAAATAGACTTATTCCACTTTATTTTTTCTCTGGAATAACACAATTTGTTATAGCAAAAAAGTTTAACTTAACAAGATCTTCTGTTGCTATGAAAGTAAAGAAGGTAAGAAGTCGGCTTTTAGATATAGACATGCCGTACAAAGAGACTTTTTTTGTTGATGTAAAAGATGGTAAGATTGAAATCTCATTTTTTCTAAATACTAAAAATGATGATTTAATTAGTAAACTTTTTGATAACATTTGCTCAGATGTTTTAAAAAAAGTTAAATTTACTTTTAAAAATAGTAAATTTGTATTAAGGTTACCTATTGAAAAAGAGTCGTTTTCTTTACTTGCTGACATTATAAAAGAAATTGAATATATTTTTAGCATTTAAAAAGTTACCAATATGGTAACTTTTTTATTTTTTACTTAAAAATATATGGCAATTCTTTACTATATATGGTAAAATATTAGATGTAAATAATTGGAGGAATATATATGAAAAAAGGTGTAACTTTATCTATAGTTTTAATAGCAATAGTTATAATGATAACAATTATAACTACTGCAAGCGTTGTGGGTGCTGGTGCGATTAATACTGCAAATTTTGAGGATTTTAAATCAATGGTATCTAGAACTGCTGATGCTGTTAATGAATATTATATAAAAAATGATACTTTGCCAGTAACAAATGAAATAGTTGCAGCTGATACAGTATCTAATGAATTAAAGCAGTTACTTGCTCAAAGAGGAGATATTAATTCTAAGTTATATGTTGTAGATATGAGCAAAATAGATGATTCTACAATTGAAAATGGAAACGGTAATTTAAATAATAAAGACGTATATATAGTAGCTGAAGAGTCTTTAAATGTTTATTATTTAAAAGGTTATACTTATAGATCAGTAAAATATTTTAGTTATTAAGGAGAAGCATGAAAAATTTTATACATGAGATTAAGTTAAAAAATTTAAATATAAAAAACAATGTTTTTTTGGCACCTATGGCTGGTGTTACAGATATACCTTTTAGGAAGGTATGTAGGAATTTTAATCCAGGGCTTACTTATACAGAAATGGCAAGTAGTAAAGCAATGGAATTTGAAAGTAGTAAAACAGAAAGATTGCTGGAGGTTATGGAAGATGAAAGACCTTCAGCAGTTCAAATATTTGGTAGTAGTGCTAAGGTTATATCAAATACAATAGAAAAACTAAATGAAAATAACAATATTGATATAATAGATATAAATATGGGATGCCCAGCACCTAAACTAGTTAAAAATGGTGATGGGGCTGGTTTACTTTTAGATTTAAAAAATGTTGAAGAAATAATTAAAGATGCTGTTAAAGTTTCAAAGAAAGTAATTACTGTAAAGACTAGAAAAGGGTTTGACGATAATCATATAACTGCTGTTGAAGTTGCTAAAATGTGTGAGGCTTATGGTGTATCAATGATAACAATCCATGGACGTACAAGACAGGAGTATTATACTGGAAAAGCTGATTTAGACATTATACGTAAAGTAAAAGAAAGTGTTAGTATTCCTGTTATTGGAAATGGAGACATAGTTGATGTAGAATCTGCTAAAAATATGTTTGAATATACAAAGTGTGATGGGATAATGGTTGCTCGTGGAGCTCAAGGAAATCCTTGGATATTTAAAAGTATCTTAGAAGGAAAAGACTATATTCCAAGTAACATGGAAAGATTAGAAATAATCTTAAAGCATATAGACTATGCATTAGCTTATGATGATGAAAAACAAGCAACATTAAAAATGAGAAAACATATAGCTTGGTATTTAAAAGGATTAAAAGAAAGTACAAAAATAAAAGACAAGATAAATAGATGTGATGATATTAAAATTGTAATAGATATTTTAAAAGAATATTTTAATAATTTACCACATGAGGAGTAAAGATATGTTTACACGTGAGAAAAGAGCAAAAATACTTGAAAGTTACGAAAATAAAGAAGAAAAAATATTAATATCTAATATTCTTGATAAAGCTTTTAGATTTGATAAAGAAAATAAAGTTATATATACTAATTTTTTAAATTTACATGAACTTGATTTGGCAAATAGAGTTTTAAATGAATTAAAGGTATCTTTTAGTATTTATTCTCCAAATGAATATTGTAACAAAAAAGTTATATTTTTTATACCAGATTATATAGAAAATAGTGACCAAATATATAATGACGCTATATCATGTTTAAAAATAATTCCGAATATAAAGAATAAACTTATACATAAAGATTATATGGGAGGAATATATTCACTTGGTATAAAAAATGAAATGATTGGTGACATTTTTGCATATGATGAACATGCATATGTCTTTTGTATGAAGTCAGTTACTAGTTATTTAATAACTAATTTATATAAGGTTGGAAATCAAGAAGTAAAGCTTGAGGAAATAGACTTAAGTAGTAAAGAAATTTCAGATATTAGTGTTAATCTTGTTAAAAAAGAATATATTATACCTTCGCTTAGAATTGATGCAATATTAAGCGAAGTATATAATCTTAGTAGAATGCAAACAAAAGAAAAGATTTTAAAAGGAGATCTTTTCTTAAATGACAGGAATATGTTTTATCCTCATGTTCAAGTAAAAGAAAATGACATTGTTTCATTTAAAAAATGTGGGAAAATGAAAGTTGGGAAAACAGTAAGAAAGACAAAAAGCGATAATTTTGTTATTGAGATTTATAAATTTGTTTAAGAAGCCTTCTTTATTTAGTTTTTACTAAAAAAGTTATGGCTTTTTTCTTTTGTTTATATTATATTTTTTTATCGTTTTTTTCTTGCAATAAAAATATATATGTAGTAAAATATATATGTATATATTAAGGAGATAACAGTGAAAGTTGCATTTTATACATTAGGCTGTAAAGTAAATCAATATGAGACCGATTTTATGCAAAAAAAATTTGTAGATGAAGGATTTTCTATTGTTGATTTTAATGAAAAATCAGATATATATGTAGTTAATTCTTGTAGTGTTACAAACTTATCTACAAGAAAAACAAGACAAGCTTTAAGTAAAGCTAAAAGACATGGTGGAATTGTTGTTTTAGCTGGTTGTTACGCACAAGAAATTAATGATGATAGAAAAATAGAAAATGTAGATATTGTAATTGGAAATGAAGAAAAAAAAGATATAGTAAATATTATAAAAGATTATTTATCAAATAAAGATAAAAAAGAAAATGTGGTATATAAAGTTAGTGACATTGGAAAGATTAAAAAGTATACTCAAAAAGGTGGATTAGAAAAGGGAATTAATATACGTGAAAGTGTAAAGATAGAAGATGGATGTAATAACTTTTGTTCTTATTGTATTATCCCATATGTCCGTGGAAGAGTAAGAAGTAGAAAACTTGATGATATTATATCTGAGGTAAAATCTTTAGTAAAAAGTGGTGTAGGTGAAGTTGTTTTAGTTGGTATAGAAATTGCATCTTATGGTAAAGATTTGGATACCGATATTTCTCTTATAGATGTTATTGAAAAGATAAATAAAGTTGAAGGGCTAAAAAGAATAAGACTTGGATCTATAGAGCCAAGAGTTTTAACTGATGAGGCTATAACAAGACTTTCTAAGATAGACAAGCTATGTCCTCATTTCCATATATCAGTTCAAAGTTTAGATAATAATGTATTAAAAAGAATGAATAGGAAATATACAAGAGAAGACATTTTTAATATAACAGATAAGTTAAGAAAAAATATAAAAGATGTTGCATTTACTTGTGATATTATTGTAGGATTTCCTGGCGAGACTGATGAGGAATTTGAAAATACTATAGAAGGAATTAAAAGAGTAGGGTTTTATGAAGTTCATACTTTTAAATATTCTAAAAGGAAATGGACTAAAGCAGCTAAGATGGAAAATCAAATTGATGGAAATATTGCTAATATGCGAAGCGAAAAAGTTATAACTTTGGCAAATAAATTAAAGAATGACTACATGAAAAAATATCTAGGTAAAAAAATGGATGTTTTATTTGAATTATATGAAGATGGCTTTTTATATGGCTATACTTCAAATTATATAAAAGTAAAAGTAAGAGGTGATAAAAGCAAATGGGGATGTCAGTTAAAGACAGAATTAGATTTAATAAAAGACGATATGATATTAGGAAATATCTTACAATAAAAAATGGACTAATTTTAACTTGCATAATTACAGTTTGCTTTATTGCTTTTACTGTTGTTACAGGAATGATATTAAAAAACAAAGTAAAAAATTCTACTATTGTATATAAAGCTGAAAAGGATCAAAATATATCAACTGATACTAATGCTGGTACTAGTGAAGAAGAAAATGAAAATAGTACTGATGAGTTTGAAGAAGTAATAGGAGCAATAAGTAATGTAGATGAAGAAGAAGAAAATAATCAAGTTGAAACTTTAACATATAATAATATGACTTTAACTTTACTTGGTGAAATTATGATGGGTGGAGAAGTTACTGATAATTTGGATTACTATTATTCAAAAGCGTTTAAGGGTATATATTCATTAACTAATAAATCTGATTTTACATATGCTAATTTTTCTACTAATATTACAAACTTAGAAAAAATTGAAAATGCAAAATCTAAATATTTGGTTACAAAAGAAGTAATAAGTGGTTTAAATGCTTTAGGCTTAGACTGTGTTTCAATTGCATCAGATCATATAACAGATTATCCAAGCGATATTATAAAGAATACTATTGGAATTTTAGAAAATAATGATATATTTGTGGCAGGTAGACAAAATATGCCAGTGTATTTTGAAAAAGGAGATAAAAAAGTTGCAATAGTATCAACAAATTCAGTAATACTTGGAACAAGTAGTAATTATACTAAAAATGATATTTCAGTATATAGCAAAGATAACCTAGAAAAAAATATAAAAGAAGCTAAACAATCAGCTGACATAGTTATTGCTGATATACATTGGGGTAGAGAGTATGTATATAATGTTACATCTCAGATGAGACAAATTGCTAAAGTGGCTATTGATGCAGGTGCTGATTTAGTAGTTGGAGAACATGCTGCTGGAGTATATCCTTTGGAAATATATAATGGGAAACCAATAATATTTTCACTTGGTTATTTAATAGGTGATTCGGATTTATATGTTGGAAAAGAAAGTTTTTTATTTGATATCAATATATCAAAAGATAAAAAGCTTGACACAATTACTATGACACCAATATATATAAAAGATAAAAAAGAAGTAATGTTATATACAGATTACGATAGTAGGAAAGCTGATTCGTATTTAAATCAATATAATGATTGGCATATACAAAATGGCTTAAATTCTACAATTAAAGATAACAAAATTGTAATTACTTTTTAGTGTTTGTGTATTAGGAGGGGTTTATGAAAACTACAAATGAAAATCACAAGAAAAAGTTTAGAGGAATTTCACTTATGGTTCTAATTATTACAGTTATAGTAATGATTATATTAGCTTCAGCAGTGATTTTAATGGTAGTAAATAAAGATACCATTGATATAGCAAAGGAAGCTGCTCTTAGAACTGATATGAGGACTATGCTTGATAATTATGATCAAAGGTATAGAGAAGTTTTGTATGGTTATCAAGGTGACGAAAGTAAAATTAAGAATTCAGACTTTGACGGCGTAGTTCCAGATAGTTATTTAGATACTGGAGATTATGTTGCTGAAAAAGATGGAGTAAGATATCAAGGCGATGACGAAAGAACAAAAGAAATAGCTAAAGAAATGGGACTATTAGTAGGAAATGATGGTATGTTAACTGGTATAGATTCTGTTAGTGTATCTGACACTACTACAAGTACTGCAAAAGCTGAGGTTAATTTAACAGGAAATCCAAAAGGCGATTTTAATTATACATATTATGTATATGATGGAAGTAGATGGATTGTTGTTGGCGATTCAGTTGCAGAAGGAATATATACAATTAAAGGTTTAAAATATAACTGGAGTTACAAACTAAAAGTTGAAGTATCAGATAATTATGATAATACTTTTACATCAGATGAAGTTGCATTTACAACTGAAGAACTTTTAATCGGAAGAGTTATTTTGAGATTAAATGACAAAAATGGTTCAGATTATGTACCAGGAGAGTGGACAAATCAAAATGTATATATAGAAGCTGTTCAAACTGATCAAAATACAGAAACTTCATATGTTGTATCAGGTGCAAATACTATAAGTAGAAAAACACAAGTTGGTAGTGTTTTAGCTCTTCAAGGTGAATCAACTGCTACAATTATAACTAGTGATGGTGCAAATGAAGTTACTTCTGAAGCTAAAATATTAATAGATAAAGAAAATCCAACTGGAAGTTTAGAGTTAACAAGTTCTACTAATTCAATAACTGCTAGAGTAATGAATCCTGATGATAATTTAAGTGGTATAAAAGAATTTAGATATTATATAGATGGAATTATACAAGCAACTCAAAATGATCCAAACTATACTTTCACTACAGATATTAAGCAAAATACAAAGTATAATATCAAAGTAGTAATAATAGATAATGCTGGAAATGAAGGAGTAATTGAAAAAGAGATAACAACTGAAACTGTACCAAGTGCAGATAACATTGTAATAGAAGCAAGCCCAACTGATTGGACAAATGGTGATGTAAATGTTAAAATAAAATATTTTGCTATACCAGGAATGAGAGTACAATATAGCAAAAATGGAACAGATTGGGAAGTAATTGGTAATATAAATACTTCAGGTGAATACAGTACAACAGTTAGTGATAATAATACTACAGTTTATGCAAGATATGTAGATGTTTCAGATCAATCTGGACTTAGTAAAACTCTTACAATACAAAATATTGATAAAGAAAATCCAACAATAGATAGTTTAGTAAGTGAAGAATCACCAAACAGTGATTTAGAATTAATACTGGTTGGTAAAGCAACTGATAACTTAAGTGGTATAGTTGCTTACCAGTTCAGTACAGATGGTAATTTAAATGCAAATAGTGGTGGGTGGACATCTATTACAAAAACTAACTCACAAATAACGCAAAGATATACAATATATGATAATGGAACATATTATTTCTATGTAAAAGATTTGGCTGGAAATGTAAGTAAAAAAGATATAGTAGTAACAAATATTGATAGGCTGCCACCAGAAATTACTAATGTATATACAGGTACATCATTGTATACTGACCAAACATTTACGAATGGATTAAATGGAACAAGATTATATAATAATGCAGCTAATGGAACTGTAACATACACAAGAGTTGCAAAATCGTCAGATGCACCAACAAGTTCATCATATATGATGCAAATTAGGACTAGTGGAACAGCAAGTCCAGGATTAGGTGGATTTACATTTGAGACACAATCTGCTGCAAATAAAGAGTTTGTAACTAGAATAATTGCAAAAATTCCTGTAGGCTATACAATAAATTGGGCATCTAATATGATTGGAAATAATTACGGTGATTCAAACGATGTTTGGTTAACAAGTCAAGCAGGAACAGGAAAATTTGAAGAATATATAATTAAGGTAAAATGTGATCCTTCTGGAACTTTTAGTTCGACAAACTTTTTCTATTTAGATGGACCAGCTGCTACATCATCAAATCCAGTAACGTGGTATGTAGCATTTGCAGATGTAATAGATACAGGAATTACTGGTCAAGAAAATTCAATTATATTTACTGCAACAGATAATAAAGGTGTAACAAGCTATGGAATAAACCAAAGCAATACAACAGCTCCAACATATACTACTGTAAATACACCTGGAACACTAGTAGGTGGAGGAACATCTAAGATAACAGCTAATGGTACACATTATATATGGGTAAGAGATGCAAATGGTAATATAGGTAAAAAGAGTGTATCAGTAACTAAAGTCGATAGAACAGCACCAACAATAACAAGAATATATACAGGAACATCATTGTTTAAAGATCAGACATTTACAAGTGGATTAAATGGCACTAATGTATATAACAACTCTGGTAATGGAACAGTAACAAATACGAGAGTTGCAAAATCATCAGATGCACCAACAAGTTCATCATATATGATGCAAATTAGGACTAGTGGAACAGCAAGTCCAGGATTAGGTGGATTCTATTTTGGAAATGGAACTGCAGCAAATAAGGAGTTTGTAACTAGAATAATAGCAAAAATACCGCTAGGATATACGCTAGAATTCGCTACTAATGCTACTGGCTCAACAGGAATGGTTAGAGAATGGTTAACAAGTCAAGCAGGAACAGGAAAATTTGAAGAATATGTCTTCAGATTAAAATGTGGCTCAGATGGCTCATTTAGTTCAACTAACTTTTATTACTTAAATGGACCAGCTGCTACAGCATCAAATCCAGTAACATGGTATGTAGCATTTGCAGATGTAATAGATACTGGAATTAATGGAACTGAAAACTCAATTATATTTGCAGCAACAGATAATGTAGGTGTAACAGGATATGGAATAAATCAAAGTAGTACATCAGCACCAGGATATACTTATTATAATACACCTGGAACAAAAGGTGGTGGAGGAAGATATGATATAACATCTAATGGAACATATTATATATGGGCAAGAGATGAAGCAGGAAATGCTGCAAAAAGATCAGTATCTGTAAATAAAGTACAAAGGACATTTACAGTATCATTTAATGCAAATGGAGGAAGCGTATCACCAACAAGTAAAACAGTAACTTTTGGCTCTACATATGGCTCATTACCAGCACCAACAAGAACAGGGTATACATTTACTGGTTGGTATACAGCACCAAGTGGTGGATCAAGAGTACTAGGTACTACCGCAGTAACAACAGCTGCAAACCATACATTGTATGCACAGTGGACAATAAATAGCTATTATATAGATTTAAATTTATTCTTAGATGGAGCAAGTTATGGAAGTAGTAGTAGAGTAACAGCAAATTTAACAGTTGGAGGAGTTAACAAAGGTTATGTATCTGATTACTGGACTGCACACCCATATGGAACAAGCTGGTCAGTAAATGGAGTAAGAGTAGATGGAACAAATATACCATATAGTAGAAGTGGAACTCTAGGAACATCAACAGTAGATATACGTATAGATTTCTATACATTAACGATAGCAAGAAATAGTTCAAGTTATGGTACAGTATCTGCAAGTAGCTTGATAACATTAAGCGGTACTTCATATTCGACAAGTGGTTCTACGCTTACTATGAGTGATGGTAGAAGAGTAACAGCAAGTCCAACAGCAGCAACGGGATATTCAACAAGCTTTTCAAGTTGGTCACCATCAAGTGCAACAATGAATACAACAAGAACAGTAACAGCAAACTTCTCAAGAACAGGAAATACATACTATGTAGCATATAACGGAAATGGAGCAACAGGAGGAAGTACAGCAACAAGTACACATAGATATGGAACAGCAAGTAATCTACGAGCAAATGGATTTGTAAAGAACTGGCCTAACGGTGGTGGAGGAACTATTAGATGGTCGTTTAGAAATTGGAACAGAAATTCAGCCGGAACAAGTACATCATATTCAAATAGACAATCAATATTAAATCTAGCAACAAGTGGAACAGTAACGTTATATGCACAGTGGTCATTTAATAACGCAACAGGAGTAATGGGTGGTTCAAATGATGTTAATATGAGAACAGGACCAGGCTCAGGATATGCTAATATAGGTGGTTCAACATGGCCAACATATGCAGTAAGAGGAGCAAACTGTACAATAACAAATGCGGCATATCAAAACTATGGCTCTTCAGGAACACTTTGGCTTTATGTAACATGTGCAGCAAGAAACTTACAAGTAGATACAGCACTTGGAACAAAAACAGGATGGGTATCAGGTGACTATGTAAGAATAAATTAATTAAAAATATTATTTAAAAATTTAGGAACTTCTTAAGAATAGGAAGTTCCTAATAGAAAGGAAATAATAGTGGACGCCAAAAGAAAAAAGATTGAAAGAATATATATGATTGTAACAATAGTAATAATATTAGCAATAATTGGTGTAGTAGTATATTTTCTAGTTACAGGTGGTATAAAAGACGTAGATGAAAATATAAATTTAGAAGATAATTCATTTATAGAAGGAAAGCAAGAGGAATGTGAATATACTATATGGCTTATACAGTTAAATAAAAAAGCATATGGAGCAAAAGTAAAATTTTATGGATATGATTCAGAGTATATAACAGTAAAAATAGGAAGTAATTATGATAGAGAATATAAAAATACAATAAAGTCAGTATTAATAAAAGATGTAGAAAAAGCAAGTAGTGAAGAAATAGAAAAAAAGATAGATGAGTATAGAGGAAAAGTAATGGGCTTTTTAAATTATGATGAAATAAGTAAGCAGATAGTAGAATTTGATAGAAATAAAGATATAGAAAAGGATGCAGATGCTACAAAATCACCATACGAGAATTTAAAAAGTGGAGAAACAATTCACTATATAACATTATTTGAAGAAAGATTAAATTATGAGTTATGTTTCTATGAAGAAAATAATGTGTTATATGCAGAAGTTTCATACTACATTCCATCAACATATGAAAGTGAGCCAGATCCAAACATTGATCCAAATGATATACCAAGAATAGAAGGTGTAGGTTAGAATCGGAGTGATTAATCACCCCGATTTTATATATTTAAATGTGCATTATATTATATATTTAGGGGAGGAAAATGATGAAATATCCAAAAAAGTTAGTAGATAATGATACAGTAGGAATAACTGCTATTAGTTTAAGTGCTAATTTAGAAAAAATAAGCTTGGCAGAAGAAAATCTTAAAAAGTATGGATTTAATATTATAGAGACAAGTGATGTAAGAAATGAAGCTAAGAATTTTGTTAGTGCAAGTGATAGTACAAGGGCAGAAGAGTTTATAAAGATATATTTAGATAACGATATAAAACATATAATAGCTGCTCGTGGAGGAGAGTTTGCTATTGACATTATACCATATTTACATAAATATAAAGAGGATATTAATAATTGTAATGTTGTAAAATATTTACAAGGATATTCAGATATTTCACTAATTAATTATTATTTAACTACAAATTATAATATAGCAACTTTGCATGCAGAAAATATAAGTGAATTTGCTATGAAGAAATATCATAAATCTTTACTAAATACAATAAAGCTATTAAAAGGTGATTTTTTTAATAATGAATTTATTCAGGATAGCTTTGATATGTATCAAAAAGAAGAATTGGAAGATTCGTTAGAATATAATTTAACGGAGAAAGTAAAATATAAAAGTATATATGAAGGTAATGAATGTACATTTAGTGGTAGAATAATTGGTGGGTGTATTGATGTAATTACACAACTAATAGGTACAAAGTATGATAATACAGTTAACTTTTGTAAACAGTTTGATGAGGGGGTTATATGGTATATAGATAATTTTGGACTTGATAGTTTAGAATTATATAGAAGATTATTACAAATGAAAAACGCTGGTTTCTTTTTTAATACAAATGGATTTTTATTTGGTAGAACAATAAATGATATTTCAAATCCTGATTTTACATATGAATATGCTTTAAAAAAAGCTTTAGGTGATTTAAATGTAAATATTATTTATGATGTTGATATTGGACATGTTCCACCGCAATTTACAATTGTAAATGGATCATATGCAAAATTTGAGTATTTTGATAATAAAGGAAGATTAACTCAAATTCTAAAAGAATAATTTATATATATAACTAGTATATTATAGTATGAAAGTAAAAAGATTTTTTAATATAATGCTAATAATATTACTAGTTATATTTGTTTTTTTAGGGAGTAAAATTCATCATGATATAGATGTAGTAAATCATAGTTTTGTAAATGAACAAAAAATATATAACGATATTTTAGAAGTAGATGATATATTATTAGATATGCAAAAAGATGGAAAGTTTACAGATGATGCTATGGTTAATTTTGCTGTTCAATACATATTAAAAAATCTAGATACATACTCTATATATATTTCATATAATAATGATGAGTTTTGTTATATAGAAGAAAATACAAAGTATTTTCAGCAAGGATATGTTAATGTAGATGTGATAGAAAAAATTATATTTGATTATTTTGGAATTAAAAATATTGATTTAAAATCTCATCCATATTATAACGGAAAGATTAATATGTTTGCTTTAATTTCTAAAAGGGGAGACGGTATTTATTTTAATAATGTATCACTTCTAGACTTTTTATATAAAGATAATACATTAGTTTTAACTTTAGAATATATTTGTTTAAATAACAAATTTAATGTTGAATATTATATTTATATAAATAATGAAGATTATTATATACAATTTTTAAAATTATGTGATATAATATAATGGATTTTAAAAGAAGGTTTATTATATTATGGTTAATAAAAAAATTGGTATAAAAAACATAGGTAAAAATAAAAAGCATGCAAAAAACAAAAATAACAATAAACAGTTACTAAAGCAAGAAAAGGTTTCTAGTAAGAAAATATTTAAAATTAGCTTAATTGTTTTACTTACTTTAATAGTACTTGTTTTGTTATTTTTACTAATTTCATATAATCTAATAAATAAAAAAATATATGATACTATTGCAAATAGCAATGAAGAAGTAATAAATGTTAATTATAAATTTAATAATTTAATACTTTGGAATAAGACAATTAGCTATATAAAAGATAATAAAAAGAATGTATATATATGTAAAGATAATTATTCATATTTATTAGATAATGAAAAGTTAGAAAAAACTATACATTTTAAAGCAAGCATAAAAAATAACTATAAAAATTTAGATGGTTTTAGTGATTATTCAAATGTATATATTAGTATAAATAAAGGCAGTGATAGTGTAAAAGCAATTTCTATTCCTTTAGATAGATCTAGTTTTTCTAATGAGTATGTTGATATATATACATATTCAAATAATAATTATACTATATATCAGTCTGCCGAAAAGATTAATTCAGATAAAATCGAAATAGAATTATTAAATAAAGAGTATAATCATTTTTTAGTCGCATATATACCAGTTAATAGTATAGATATATCTAGTAAAGAGTTTAATATTAAAAGAGGGATGACTGAAGAAGTTAGCATCAAGGTTATGCCTGAGAATGCTACAAATAGAACTTTATATTTTGAATCTTCTGATGAAAATATAGCAAAGATTTCTGGTAATAATATTCAAGCTATAAAATCTGGACAAGCTACTATTAATGTAAGAATTCATAACGAAGATATGGCTGAAAGTATATCTGTTAATGTTTTAGAAATATTAAATGATATAAAATTAAATAGAACAAATGCCACTTTATATATTGGGGGTAGTGTAACAATTACAGCTACATTAGTACCCGATAATGCAGTTAACAAAGATTTGGAGTGGATATCTTCAGATGAAAGTATTGCTACGGTTGAAAATGGTAAGATTACAGCTAAAAAATTAGGTAAATGTAATATAAAAGTAAAAAATACATCTGAGCCTATTATTGAAAGAGATATAACTGTAAATGTAGTTAAAAAACCAAGTTTCCCTAGTCCTGGACAGGGGGCACAGAATGCAAATCTTACATATATAAATGGAATTTTAGTTGTAAATAAAAAATATTCAGTGCCAAGTACATATAGTCCAGGTATTAATCCTACTGCGTATAATGCATATATAGCATTAAAAAATGCTGCAAATGCTGCAGGATTTAGTATGCCACTTATATCTGGTTATAGGTCATATCAAACACAGGTTAATTTATATAATAGTTATGTTGCTCAGTATGGCGAAAGTATTGCTAATACCTTTTCTGCTAAACCAGGTCAATCAGAGCATCAGACAGGACTTGCTTTTGATGTCGGTTCAATAGATAATAACTATGGAAATACTTCTGCTGGTATTTGGCTTGCACAAAATGCACATAAATTTGGCTTTATAATTAGATATCCTGAAGGAAAAGAGAGTATAACTGGTTATCAATATGAGCCATGGCATATTAGATATCTTGGTATAAGTGTTGCTACTGATATATATAATAAAGGAGTTTGTTTAGAGGAATATTTAGGAATATAATAAAAGTCTCTAGTTCGTTTTTACATGAATTAGAGACTAATTATTTAATTTATTAGATACATTTCATAATTTAAGAAAGATGCAAATATTAACCATAGTAAATATGGAATTTGAATATATGCTGCCCATTTATTAATTCTATAAAATTTAATTATCATTGCAAGTACAAATGCAATTATTATTAAAAGCCATAAAAAACTAAATAGAAATAATCTAAATCTAAAGAAAAGCGTAGTCCAGAATCCATTTAATAGAAGTTGTATTAAATAAATTCTTAAGGCACTTTTACTTTTTCTTTTGTCTCGTGACATATATATTAAATATGCAGATATTCCCATTAAGATGTATAATATAGTCCACACTATTGGAAATACAATAGCAGGTGGGGAAAAACTTGGCTTCGCTAACTGTTTAAATACTTCACTTGCTTCACCTGAAATTCCACTTATTATACCAAGTCCTATTGGGATTAATATACTTACAATTAAGGCTTTCCATTTAATTTTTTTTGACAATTTAATCACTCCTATATTTATATTATATGTATAAATTTATAAAGTATAATAAATTTGTTTTTATTTATTTAATTCTATAATGTTTTTTGTTTCATAAAATTCAGATACTGTAACGAATGTATAGTCTTCTTCAAGTAATTTATCTACAATTTTTACTGCAGCTTCAATACTTGTTTTAAATGTATCATGCATAAGTATAATATCATTTCCTTTTACTTTTTTTATTACATAACTATATGTCTTTGCTGTATTTTTAAATTTCCAATCTCTTGAATCCACATTCCATAATATATCAGTTAAATTTGCTTTTTCAAGAGAAGAATCTACCTTTTTATTTCTAGAACCATAAGGTACTCTAATATATGTTATTTCTTTGTCATAAACTTTTTTAATAACTTCTTTAGTTTTATTAATTTGCTCTAGAATTTCATCTTCACTTAATTTTGTAAATAATTTATGCGTATAACTATGAATTCCTATTTCATTACCAGCATCAATTTGAAATTTTAAAGTGTCTATTCTTTTTGAAGCATTTTCGCCAAGGATAAAGAATGTAACGGGAACATTACGTTTTTTCATTTCGTCAACTAAAGTTTCTGTATATTTACTTGGTCCGTCATCAAATGTAAGAGCTATTAATTTTTTATTATTATATTGTTCTATTAATAATTCTTTTCTTACTGAATCTTCACAATTATTTTCGCCTTCACATATAAATTCTAATTCATCCTCAATTTCTTCTATTATTATATCGTTATTATAGTTATTTTTAGTTATAATATATGTAAAAGATATAGAAATTAAAATTATAATAATTAAAATAGTATAAATTATAATTGTTGATTGTCTTATACAGATAAATTTCATGTTGCACCTCTAGTAGATTATATTAGTAATACTAAAAATATATTTCATTATTAAATTATAAATTTGATTTAATATATATTATATAATTGACTTAAAAACTGATGTTTGATATAATTAATGTATTGAATATATTGGAGGAAAAGGCATGATTGAAGATAGAGTGGTTTCACCAGAATATGTAGATGAAGAAAGTGAAATAGAAGAAGTAACTTTAAGACCACAGACAATAGAAGAATATATAGGGCAAGAGAAAGTAAAGGAAAATTTAAAAGTATATATATCGTCTGCAATAAAAAGAGGGGAGCCTTTAGATCACGTTTTGTTATATGGACCTCCTGGACTTGGAAAAACAACGCTTGCAACAATTATATCAAATGAAATGGGAAGTAATATAAAAATAACATCGGGTCCTGCTATTGAAAAAGCAGGTGATTTAGCTGCTATACTTACTAATTTGCAACCAAATGATGTTTTATTTATAGATGAAATACATAGATTAAATAAAGCTGTTGAAGAGGTTTTGTATCCAGCATTAGAAGACTTTAGATTAGATATAGTAATTGGAAAAGGTCCTTCTGCTAGATCAATAGGCCTTGATTTGCCTAAATTTACTTTAGTTGGAGCAACCACAAAGGCTGGTTCTTTATCTTCTCCACTTAGAGATAGATTTGGTATTATACAAAGATTAGATTTATATAGTGAAAAAGAATTAGCTAAAATTATACAAAGAAGTGCTAATATATTAAATATAAACATTAATGAAGAGGCTGCTTTAGAGCTTGGATCAAGATCTAGGGGAACACCTAGAATTGCAAACAGACTTTTAAAAAGAATAAGAGATTTTGCACAATTTGAAGAAAGAAATGATATAGATTATGATATTGCAAAAAGAGCATTATCTAAACTTGAAATTGATGAAATAGGTCTTGATAAAACTGATAGACAAATGTTAAAAGCAATAATAACTAAATTTGGTGGAGGTCCGGTTGGGCTTAGTACTCTTGCAGCATCAATAGGAGAAGATAGAGATACAATCGAGGATTATTATGAACCATTTTTAATGCAAATAGGTTTTCTTTCAAGAAGTCCAAGAGGAAGAATTGCAACGAAACTTGCTTATGAACACTTGGGTATGGAATTTAAATAATGGAGGATAAAATGAAAAAATTACTTATGCATGCGTGTTGTACACCATGTTTTGTATATATAGAGGATGAATTAAGAAAAAAAGGATTAAGAAATGAAGATGGAAGCTATGAAAAAGTTGATTATACTGCTTGTTTTTATAACCCTAATATTCATCCAAAAGTAGAATATGAAAGAAGAAAAGAAGCTTTTATAAAATTTTGTAATATAAAAGACGTAAAAAATATTATAATTGATGAATATGAATTAAATAAATTTTTAAAAGATGTAGTAGAACAAGTGGGGGAAAATAAAAAGTATAAGGTACGTTGTGAATATTGCTATTATACTAGACTTAAAAAAGTTTTTGAATATGCAAAAGAAAATAATTTTGATATAGTTTCTACAACATTAACTATTAGTCCATATCAAAATCATGAAATAATAAAACAGGTTGGAAAAAAATTACAAGAAGAGTATGGAATTGAATTTAGATATATAGACTATACAGAAAATTTTAGGCAAGGTCAAAAAATGGCACGAAATCTAGATATATATATGCAAAAATATTGTGGTTGCGTCTTTTCAATCGATGCAGGAAAGTGGGTATATTAATGAGTAAAACATATTCTAAAGGAAATTTAAAGAAGAAAAGAGGGCTTAAGTTACTGATTGCATTATTAGTAATATTATTAATAATTGGTCTTTTTCTTTTGTTTTTTGTTGTTTTAAAAAAAGAAGTTAATATTGGTAAAATAAGTGATGTTGCAAAGGAACGTTCAGATGAAGTAGTTGCAAATTCTACTCCTATAATAGTAAATAATATTGTTGTAGGAGCAGTATATAATAATGAGTGGGTAGCAAGTGAAAGTTATTACTTTAGAAATAAAACTAAAAGCCAAACCATTGCTTTAGATGTGTATAACCTTACTGGTAAAAAAGGAAAGTATAACTTAACAAGTATGTCAAAAGATACAAATTCAGGAGCTCTATATGCAAAAACAGACAATTCAAATACATATGATGAATTTTTAGCTATAGCTTCAACAGAAAAAAATATAATGAATAATCCACCAATTAAACAAGTAAATATAAATGAAGACGATATAAATACTGTAAAAGATGCACTTGGACTTTTATCAGTATTTAATAATAGTGTTAAAATAACTGAAATATATAATATAACATTAGACACTACTAATCGCGGAAGACTTATATTTGTTACAAATGAAGTTGGTAAATCAAATGGTGGCTATAGTGCAGTTATATATGAAGATATGAGTAAAAAGACTCATATAGTAAAGTATAGCTATGTAAAAGATATGAAAAATTCACCTGAATGGCCAATATATAGTTTTAGATTTGTTGCTGATTTAAATCAAGATGGTATGAATGATATTGTAATACAAGAAACAAAAGAATTTAAAATGAAATATGATGTTATTGAATTTAAAAATAACAAATTCCAAGAAGTATTATCAACAGAAATAAACATATAATAAAATGTGAGAAATAGTGGAAGTAGACTATAAAGATAAAGAAAAATAAATAATAAAATTAAAAACATGTGGGTGAAACTATATGGATGATATAATAATAAAAAAATATAATTAGCCAAGGTGAAAAGATAAATACCGAATTTAAAGAATCTAAAAATAAACAGCTTAAAGATTTATTTGAAACGGTGTGTGCATTTTTAAATAGATTTGGGGGGAATATAATATTAGGTGTAAATGATAATAGAGAAGTCATAGGTATAGATGAAGATTCTATTTTAAAATTGAAAAAAGATTTTGTTAATCTATGCAATAATACATCTAAGATTTCACCAACAATATATTTAAAGATTATGGATTATGAAGTAGATGGTAAGAAAATATTATATATCAATATTCCGGATTCTTCAGAAGTATATAGATGTAATGGGAGAATATATGATAGAAACGAAGATGGGGACTTTGATATTACTGACAATAGTAATTTAGTAGCGGATATGTATATTAGAAAAAGAGATCTTCATATAGAAGATAAGATATTTCCTTATGCTACAATGGAAAATTTAAGAAACGATTTATTTGAAAAAGCAAGAAAATGGGCAATATTAAAAAATGATAATCATCCTTGGAAAAATATGTCTAATGAAGAAATTTTAAGAAGTTCAGGACTATATAGAGAAGATGTTATGACACATCAAAAAGGACTAACACTTGCAGCAATTTTATTATTTGGAACTGATGAAACAATTATGTCATGTTTATCTACATTTAAAACAGATGCTATATATAGAGATGAAAATATGGAACGATATGATGATAGAGATGTGATTATTACTAATTTAATAGATAGTTATGAGAGATTAATGCAATTTATACAAAAACATACTAATGATAAATTTTATTTAGAAGGCTCACATAGCATTAGTATTAGAGATAAAATAGCACGAGAATTATGTAGTAATTTATTAATTCATAGAGAATTTTCTAGTGGAATAACATCAAGATTGATTATTACAAAAGAAAACTTATATACAGAAAATCCTAATATACCAAGAATGAGAGGGGTAATTACAATTAATAATTGTATTCCATATTCAAAAAACCCTAAAATAGCGAAAATTTTCAGAGAAATAGGGTCGGCTGATGAGCTTGGAAGTGGAGTAAGAAATATTACGAACTATTCAGAGATTTATTCTGGAAAAGAGCCTATATTTGAAGAAGGAGATATTTTTAAAGCTACAGTACCCTTAGTCAAAGTATTAAATGAAATGACAATTAAAGATGTTAATAAAATGACAGTAAAAGAATTAAATACATCAGTAATAGGAAGTAAGGCACCAGATAAGGCACCAGATAAGGCACCAGATAACTTGAATGAAATGATAAAAAAGATTATATTATATTGCCAGGAACCTAAAAGTGCAATTCAAATAATGAGTGAATTAAATTATAAAAATATAAAAAGATTTAGACGAGATTATATAAAGCCATTAGTAGAAAAAGGAATATTGAAAATGACAAATCCAGATAAACCAACTAGCAAAAATCAAAAGTATACATCAAAAATATAATATATAACTTGCTTTTTGAAATAAAAAGTTGTATAATAATTATAGCGTTGATGGGACGAGTAGGGATAAACACTGTTACAAGAGAGAATTAGTCGTGGGCTGTAAGCTAATTTTAATAAGATTATCTTGAAGACTACCCCGGAGCTAGTAGGAAACTACCGTTGATTACGATATAATCAATAATGAAGTTAAATATAGGGTGGAACCGTGCAAATATATTTGTACCCCTATAGACAAAAATGTATTGTCTATGGAGGTACATTTTTGTATTTAAAGGAGTGGTTCAAATGATTAAAGTGATTAAACTCACCTGTTAGTACATTTATTATATTTTTTTAGGAGGAGTGTTTATGAAATATATTAATAGAGATGGAAATGTTTTTGAAGACGAGGCTAATTTAGAAATAATTAGACATACAACTTCACATATAATGGCACAAGCAGTAAAAAGATTATATCCTGATGCAAAACTTGCAATAGGACCTGCAATTGAAAATGGTTTTTATTATGATTTTGATAATCTTGATATTAAACAAGAAGATTTAGAAAAAATCGAATTAGAAATGAAGAAAATTATAAAAGAAAATTTAAAAATAGAATCTTTTAAATTACCAAGAGATGAAGCAATAAAGCTTATGGAATCTAAAGGAGAAATCTATAAAGTAGAATTAATAAATGATTTCGAAGATGGCGAAGAGATATCATTTTTTAAACAAGGCGAATATGTTGATTTATGTGTAGGACCACATTTAATTTATACAAAAGCAGTAAAGGCATTTAAATTATTAAATATTACTGGAGCATATTGGAGAGGCAATGAAAACAATAAAATGCTTACAAGAATATATGGAACTGCTTTTGATACAAAAGAAGCTTTAGATGAATACTTATATGTGTTAGAAGAATCTAAAAAAAGAGATCATAGAAAACTTGGTAAAGAATTAGAATTATTTTTCTTTGATGAAAGTGCACCTGGTATGGCATATTGGTTACCTAAGGGTATGAAAATGCTAAATGTTTTAATTGACTTTTGGAGAAAAATACATGAAGAAAGAGGATATCAAGAGTTTTCTGGCCCTCAATTAAATAGTAGTTCTTTATGGAAGACATCTGGACATTGGGATCATTACAAAGAAGATATGTTTGTACTTACAGATGCTGATGGAAATGAACAGGCGTTAAAGCCAATGAACTGTCCTAACTCAATAAAAGTATATGCTTCAAAACTTAGAAGTTACAAAGATTTACCACTAAGATTTAGTGATATAGATGTAATACATAGAAATGAAAAATCAGGTCAATTAAATGGACTATTTAGAGTTAGAATGTTTAGGCAAGATGATTCACATAACTATATTACAGAAGAACAAATTAGTTCTGAAATTAAAGATATAATTGAAATTGCAAAAAATCTATATGGAATATTTGGCCTTGAATTTAAACTTACACTATCAACAAGACCAGATGATTATATGGGTGAAATTGAAGTATGGAATAAAGCAGAAGCTGATTTAAAGTCTGTCTTAGATGAAATTTGTGGAGAAAATAATTATACTGTAAATGAAGGAGATGGAGCTTTTTACGGCCCAAAAATTGATATAAAAATGAAAGATTGTCTTGGAAGAGAGTGGCAGATGGGAACTGTACAACTTGACTTCCAATTGCCAATGAGATTTAATATATCATACATTGATAAAAACGGTGAAAAGAAAACTCCAATATTAGTTCATAGAGCAATATTTGGTTCATTTGAAAGATTTATTGGTATACTTACAGAACATTATGCAGGAGCATTTCCATTATGGTTATCACCTGTACAAGTTAAGATACTGTCTTTATCTGAAAATGAAATTGAATATGCAAATGATATAAAGAAAAAATTAGAAAAAGCAGGATTTAGAGTTGAAGTTGATAGCTCTGATGAAAAAATTGGATATAAAATACGTCAGGCACAATTAGAAAAATTACCATATATGATTATTCTAGGAAAAAATGAAGTAGAAAACAATAATATTTCTGTAAGAGCAAGAAATGGTGAGAAGATAGATGGTATTTTACTAGATGAATTTATATCAAAATTAAATAAAGAAGTTGAAGAAGTTTTAAAAAAATAATATGTTAGGAATAGGCATTTAACCTATTCCTTTTTGTATGTGTGAATAAAAATAAATTTGATATATCGGATGAGTCATCTTTTACTGTAATATTTCCAAATAAAGGTTATAGTCCGGTTTTAGAGTTAAATAGTCCGGTAAAAACCGTATAAACTAAATTTTATATCATTATTATTGTTATTAATTAGATTTTAAAAATTAACATTATATTATTTTTATAGTTTTATTTTTTATTATAAAAATCTTTAAAGTACTTGCATTTTTATTACCTTTTATATATAATTAATTGTGTAGTAACAAACGTTACAGACAAATGAAAAATCATAGGAGGTATAAAATGGATATTTTAAAAGTATCAGCAAAATCTAGTCCAAATTCTGTAGCAGGAGCTATTGCAGGACTAGTAAAAGAAAATGGAAAAGCAGAAATGCAAGCTATAGGTGCAGGAGCTATTAATCAAGCAGTAAAGGCTGTTGCAATAGCTAGAGGTTTTGTTGCTCCAACAGGTGTAGAACTAGTTTGTTCTCCAGCATTTACTGAAGTAAAAATAGATAATGAAGACAAAACTGGAATTAGATTTACAATAGAACAAAAGTTATAATATATATGTATGATTAGCTCAAAAAGTAGATTAAAATACTATCTTTTTGGGTTTTTTTGTGATATAATTTAGCACATAAAGCAATAATATATAATAAGCAAAGTGGGTGAAAAAATGAGTGCTAATATTATTAATTCACATAGATACAAAAAAACGACTAGGAAAAAAGCAAATGAAAATAAAGAAAGAATAAAAGCAAATCAAAAGTATAAAAAAGAAAAATTAAAGAATTTAAAAGAAAAAAGAAAAAATGAAGTTAAAGATAGTTATATTAAATTAAATAATAATTTTAATAGTAATTATAATACTAATTTAAATAATAATACTAACAAAAATAAAAAGAAAACTAGAAAACATAATTTTCCAGGTCTTTTAAAAATAATAGGGCTAGTAGCTTGTATAGCACTTATTGCTATTATATCTAGAATAATTGTTAAAAAGGAAAATGAACCAGTTGTTCAAGCTGATTTTAATACAGAAAAAAAAGTTTCTTTAGTTCAAGATTATAATTTTAAAATAGGAATGTCAAAACTTGACAGTACAAATTATTTAAGTTCTAAAAATATAATTCTAAATGAACTTGTAAGTTCTTTAAGTAATAAGCTTATAAGTATTAATAAGGATTATTCTATCAACTATATAGTTGCAAAAAGTATAAAGAAAATAAGTAATAAACAATATTTTATTGAGTTAAATCCTGATTATAATGTAAAAGTTGAAGATATAAAAAATACAATAAATGAAATTAAAAGCGCAGGAGACAAAAATATATATTATGAATGTATAAACAATATTTGGAGTATTGACGAGCAAGGTAAAAATGAGTTTAGTATTACTTTAAAACAAGATAATCCATATTTTGTATATAATCTTACATTTCCTATACTAAACACAGGAAATAATTATCCATATGATATAAAAAATGAAGGAGAAAGTAGTGTTTTATTTACAAGAAAAAAATCAAATTCTACTTTAAGTACTATAAGGTTTACTGGCTATAGTGATATAGATAATTTAATTGAAGATTTTAAAAATGGTAAGATTGATATGTTTACAGCATCATCAGATAGTATAATGCAACTTATAGGTAAATACGAATATAATGTGAAAAAATATCGTGATGGTCAAAATATATTTTTACTTGGAAACAAAGATTCAAAAGTATTTTCTCAAAAAGAAGTAAGGCAAGCTTTACTTTATTCTTTAAATAGAGAAGAAATAGTAAAAAAAATAAATTCTACATTTTCTGAAGTGATTGATATACCATATATATACAGTAGTATAAGATATAAATATGATATAGTTGGAGCAAAAAATATACTTATACAATATGGTTGGAAAAATGAAAAAGGAATGAATAAAAAAACAGTTGGAGAAGAAGAATTAACTTTAGAATTAACACTACTTGTAAATGAAAAAGATAATACTAAAGTAAAAATTGCAGATATGATTAAAGATATGGCTGAAAATGTAGGAATAAGAATTAATATAAAAAAAGCAAAGGATGCTAAGCTTACAGAATTAATAAAAAATAAATCTTATGATATTATACTTGCAGATGTATATGTAAATGATAAGCCAGATATAACTTACCTTGAGGAATATATAAATATAAACGATAAAGTAAATAGTGCTTTAAATATTGTAAAACAAAATAGTATAGAAGATTTACCTAAAAATATTGCTACATTACAAGATGTAATTTCAGATGAAATTGCTTGCATTGGAATACTTGCAAGAAATACAAATGTCGTTTATCAGAAAAACATTAATGGCTTTGAAGATATAAATTATATGAAAGTATTCTATAATTTAGAGAATATTGGAAAAATACAAGAGGTAAAAACTGATATATAATGGGGGGGATTTTTTTAATGTATGATGGAATTTTACAAACTATAGTTGAAATGGCAAAAAGCAAGAAAAGGAAAATTGTTTTGCCAGAAAGTAATGATAAAAGAATATTAGAAGCAGCAACTATTATTCAAGAAAACAATATTGCTGATATAGTATTAATAGGAAATAAAGAAGAAATTTTAGATAATATTGCTAAATTTAATATTAATAATTTTAGTAAAAATATTAGTATAATTGATCCAAATAATTATATTAAAAAAGAAGAATACATTAATACACTATATGAATTAAGAAAACAAAAAGGTATGACAATTAATCAAGCTACTGAGCTTGTAAAAGATTATATATATTTTGCTACAATGATGATTAAATGTAATGATGCTGATGGAATGGTATGTGGTGCAGTTCATTCAACTTCTGATACATTAAGACCTGCACTTCAAATTATAAAATCAAAAGAAGGAATTGATACTGTATCTGCATTTTTCTTAATGGAAAGTAAACATAAAGAATTTGGGGAAAATGGAGTATTTATATTTGCTGATTGTGGTTTAAATCCTACACCAGATGTTACACAACTTTGTGACATTACAATAGAATCTGTAAATAGTTTTAGAAAGCTTGTAAACGCAAATCCAAAAGTTGCATTACTTTCATACTCTACTAAAGGTAGTGCAAAAGGAGAAAATATTGATAAAACTTTGGCAGTATTAAATAAATTACAAAGTATGAATATAGACTTTGATGTAGATGGTGAGTTACAACTTGATGCTGCAATAGTTGAAGAGGTTGCAAAATTAAAAGCACCTAATAGCAAAGTTGCAGGAAAAGCAAATATATTAATATTCCCAGATTTAGAAGCTGGAAATATAGGATATAAAATTGCTCAAAGATTTGGGGATATGTTAGCACTTGGTCCAATAACACAAGGACTTAATAAACCAGTAAATGATTTATCAAGAGGATGTAATGTAGATGATATTGTAGGTGCAGTTGCAATTACTTGTGTTCAAGTAGAAGATTAATTAGTTATTTTGTTAATTTTAAATTAACTTAATATATTTTTAAGGGGGAAATAAAATGAAGATATTAGTAATTAATTGTGGTAGTTCAACAATTAAATTTCAATTTTTGGATATGGAAAAAGGACAAGTTATCGCAAAAGGAAGATGTGATAAAATAGGTTATGATAGTTCTAATTTAATATATAAAAATATGTTAAATGGTAAATCAATAGACGAAGTTCCTGCAAAAATGGAAAATCATAAAGAAGGGATGGAAGTTCTACTTAATGCCTTAATGGATAAGGAGTTAGGAGTTATATCTTCTATAGATGAGATATATGCAATAGGCCATAGAGTAGTACATGGTGGAGAATTATTTGTAAAACCAACTTTAGTTACAAAAGAGCTTTTAAGTGGTCTTGAAGATATAATTTCACTTGCTCCATTACATAATCCAGGTGCAATTATGGGTGTAGAAGCTATAATGGAGGTAGCACCAAACTTAAAAAATGTTGTAGTGTGTGATACAGCATTTCACCAAACAATACCAGACTTTAATTATTTATATGCTATTGATAAGAAATATTACGATAAATATAGAATAAGAAAATATGGATTCCATGGAACATCTTATCAATATATTTTAGGAAGATTATCTGAAATACTAAATAAACCAAAAGATGAAATTAATGCAATTGTTTGCCATGCTGGTGGCGGTGCAAGTATATGTGCTATAAAAAATGGAAAATCATATGATACATCAATGGGCTTTACTCCACTTGAAGGTTTAGTAATGGAAACAAGATCTGGTGATATAGACCCTGCTTGTGTAACAAAAATAATGAAAGAAGAAAATCTTACTCCAGATGAAATGGATGATATATTAAATAAAAAATCTGGTAGACTTGGACTTTCTGGAATAGGCGATTTTAGATTAATGAAAGAAGCTGCAATAAATGGTAATGAAGATGCAATACTTGCAAGAAAAATACAAGCAAATAGAACAAAGAAATATATAGGAGCATATATGGCAGAATTAAATCGCGTTGATGCCATAGTATTTACTGGTGGTGTTTGTGAAAATAATCCAGATGAAAGAGAAATGTCTGTAAGTGATATGGATTGTTTAGGTGTAATACTAGATAAGGATAGAAACAATTTAGTAACACCTGGTTCTGGAAAAGAAGGATTAATATCTTCTGATGATTCAAAGGTAAAGATATTTGTAATACCTACTGATGAAGAATTAGAAATTGCAAAGCAAACTATGGATGTGGTATCTAGATGTTAGTAAGAGTACAAGAACTATTAAAAAAATATAATAAAAAAGTATGGGTATTATATAATGATGATGGTTCTGATAAAATATTTTGTAGATATTTTTCAAGTAATTTGAATTCATCTACAATATGTTTTGTAACAGATACAAAAATATTTTTGTTAGTAAATGCTTTAGATGAACAAAACATTGAGTCATTTAAAAAGAATAATAAGGATATAGTATCAATAATGTATAGTAGTAATAAAGAGTTAAGTGCTGCAGTAGAAGAAGTAATCGCAAAACTCAATTTCCCAAAAGATATAGCTTTATCATACTCTACTATGAATGATACTAATGTTGATATATTAACACATGGTGAATATGTATATTTAAGTAAACTTTTAAAGGCTCCATATAAAAAATATGGAAAGAAAGTATCTTTTTCTTCTGCAGAAAAAATAATATATGAAATTGCCTCAAGAAGAACAGATAAACAAATTAATAGATTAAAAATTTTAGCAGATATTACAGATGAAATATTAAATACTACTTTTAAAGAGATTAAATGTGGTATGACTGAAAAAGAAATAGTTAGTTTAACTACTGAAGTTACTGATAAAATAATGAAAGATGTAATTAATAACAGGAATCTGGGAATAATTGGATTTAATATGGCTTGGTCAAACTGTCCCATAGTTTTAACAGGAGTAAACCTTGCAAAAGGTGGACACTCTTTACCAAGTGATAAGAAACTTATTAAAGGAGATACAATATATTTTGACTTTGGAATAAAAGGTGTTTTTAGCGACCAAGAAGTGTTATATACTGATATGCAACGTATGGGCTATGCTTTAAAGAAAAATGAAACTAAAGCTCCTAAAAGTGTACAAAAAGTTTTTGATACTTTAGTAAATTCAATTGAAGATGGAATTGATGAATTAAAACCTGGTGTTAAAGCATATATTATAGACAATGTAGTAAGACAAAAGATTTTAAAAGCAGGTTACCCTGATTATATGCATGCAACAGGTCATCCAGTTGGTCTTAAAGTACATGATATAGGTGCAATAATAAGCTTAAAAACTAGTAAAAGGGCAAATCTTGAAATTATAGAAAATTGTATTTATACATTAGAACCAAGAGTAAATATAGCAAATGGTGGTTCAATTGAAGAAATGATACTTGCTACTAAATTTGGTGGAATTCCTTTATGTAAAAAACAAACAAAAATTTATTTAGTAAAGTAAATACTTTTTAATATTTTAGGGCATTTAGTAAATAATAATAATGAAAGTAGGTAGATTATATGGAATTAAAGTATGAGAAGAAGGATATATATAGTACTTTAAATAAAAAAGAAATAGAACAAGTAGATGTATATTCAAAAGAGTATATGAAGTTTTTAAATTCTTCAAAAACAGAAAGACTTTGCGTTGAAAATGCAGTAGAGATATTAAATGAAAATGGATTTTCTGATATATCAAAAAAGAGAAGTCTAAAAGCAGGAGACAAAGTTTATTTAGTAAATAAACAAAAATCAATATTTGCTGCTGTTATTGGTAAGAAAGACTTAATATATGGAACAAATATAATAGGTTCACATATTGATAGTCCAAGACTTGATTTAAAACCAATGCCTTTATATGAAAATCATGATGTTGCTGTATTAAAGACACAATATTATGGAGGTATAAAAAAATATCAATGGATGTCAATTCCACTAGCAATGTATGGAGTTGTATATAATGAGAAAGGTGAGAAAATAAAAATAGCTATAGGTGATACAAATGATGATACAACTTTTACAATAGCAGACCTATTGCCTCATCTTGCAAAAGATCAACTGAAAGCAAATGCTAATGAATTTATTGACCCTGAGAAAATGTCAGTTATTATTGGCAATATAAAAGATAAAGAGGCAAAAGATAGTAAAGTAAAAACTACAGTTTTAAAATTATTAAATGAAAAATATGGAATAAAAGAGATAGATTTTGCTAGAGCAGAAATAGAGTTTGTACCAGCATTTGATGCAAAATTTCTTGGAATAGATAGAAGTATGATAGGTGGTTATGGACAGGATGATAGAGTTTGCTCATATGCAAATTTAAGAGCTATAGTTGATTTAGTCAAAGAAAATCATACATTTGATAAAACTGTAATTTCACTAATAGTTGATAAAGAAGAAATAGGAAGTACAGGAAATACATCAATGACTTCACAAGTTTTTGATATGTTTATAAATATGTTGTTACAAAAGACAGGAAGTAAAGCAGATAGATTAAATGTATATTATAATTCTAAAATGTTATCTGCTGATGTTGCAACAGCTGTAGATCCAGTTTATGATGATGTTTCAGATATACAAAATAGTAATATACTAGGTTCTGGTATTGCACTTGAAAAATATAGTGGAAGTGGCGGAAAATATAGTTCAAGTGATGCTAATGCAGAATTTATGTCTGAAGTTATGAAAATATTTAATGATAATAAAGTTATGTATCAAATAGGAACTCTTGGTAAGATAGGAAAAGGTGGAGGAGGAACTATTGCATATATACTAGCAGATAAAGGTGTAGATGTGGTAGATTGTGGTACAGCAGTACTAGCAATGCATTCACCATATGAGGTTTCTTCAAAGTTTGATGTATATATGACATATCTTGCGTATAAAGCATTTTTTAAATCATAGGAATTAAAAAAGTAAAGTATATTAATATAAATATATTTTACTTTTCTTGTCTATTTATATATCTTTAATTGAAAAAATGCAAAAAAAATTGTATAATAATATGCAGAAAAAAGGTGATGATATTTGTTTAAAACATTATTAAAAAATACTGATTATATTATACTTATATGTGTACTAATTCTGTTTGCTATAGGAGTAGTTGCAATATTTTCTGCTGGTTATAACACAGAGGTTAATAAAGATGAGTATATAAAACAATTAATATGGTTTGGTGCTTCTATAATTGTAATGATTATAATTTGGATGCTAGACTATAATATGTTTGACATAGGTGGGTATATTATTTATGGTGTAAGTTTAGTCTTGCTTGTTGCGGTTTTATTTACTTCGGGACTTATGGGTGCTAAGAGCTGGTTTAACTTAGGAGGCTTTTTGTACCAACCTTCTGAGCTTATGAAAATAGGTGTAATACTATGCAGTGCTAAAGCTTTTTCAATATACAAGAATAATATATCACAAACAAATAAAAAGAAAAAAATAATAATAATTGCAATAATTGTACTTCTATTTGCAATACCTGTAATTCTTATATTATTACAACCAGACTTTGGTACAGCAATGGCATTCTTCTTTATTTGTGCATTTATGTTATTTAAAAGTGGAATTAAGTATAGATATATATTTGCTGGTGTTTTGTTAATAATTATAATGATACCGATTGTATATTTCTTTGTATTAAATCCTACACAGCAACAAAGAATTAAGGTCTTCTTAAATCCAGAACTTGACCCTCTAGATAGTGGATATAACGCGATTCAATCTAAAATTGCAGTAGGTTCAGGTATGTTATTTGGAACAGGACTATTAAAAGGAGCTCAAACACAGTATGGTTATCTTCCAATAAAATCTTCTGACTTTATATTCTCGGTAATATCTGAAGAAATGGGATTTATAGTTTCAGCTTTGCTAGTTATAATTTATTCTGTTTTACTTATTAGAATTATAGCTGTTTCAAAGAATGCAAGAGATGATTTCTCTAGCTTTATTGCAATTGGAGTTGCTGGAATGTTCTTTTTCCATTTTGTACAAAATATTGGTATGACAATTGGACTTTTACCAATAACTGGTGTACCTTTACCTTTTGTAAGTTATGGTGGAAGTAGTATGTTAACTAATGTAATAGCAATAGCTATTGTATTAAATATATCAGCAAGAAAATCACAAAATATGTTTTTAGATTAAAGCTCTAATTTAGAGCTTTTTTCTTTTATTTGAATAAAAGTTTGTAAGATTACATAAGATGTGATATAATAGTTCAAAATATAAAAATCCAAAATAATTTTTAAGGAGGAATTTTTTATGACTAATGTTGTAAAGGTAAATTTTAAAGATGATTTGACACTTACTGTTAAAAAGGGAACGAAGGCAAAAGATGTAATTAAAAGATTAAGTGGTGAGTACGTAAATATTATGGGAATAAGAGTAGACAATAAAGTCCATATGCTAAACTATTCATTTAGTAGAGACTGTAACTGTGAAATTGTTGATTACTATAGTGCACAGGGACATAATATCTATGCAAGAAGTGTAAAGCTTTTGTTTATTGCTGCGATTAGAGAAGTTTTTCCAGACTTAAAATACGTTATTGAAAATAAGATTGGTGAACACTATTATATAAGCACAGAAAAAAAGCTTACCAGTAGTCAAATAGCAAAAATTGAAGAAAAGATGAAAGAATTTGTCGATGCTAAATATAGCATTACAAAAGAAAGAGTTACATTTACCGAGTTAAAAGAAATATATACTCAAATAGGAAATGAAGAAGCTTTAGAAAATTTACGCAGTAGCATTGAGATATTATTTAGTATATATAGTATAAACGGTAAATATTACCCTTGGTTATACGGTAGAGTAGTTCATTCAACAGAGGTTATTGCTAGTTTTGCACTTGAAAGTTATAATGAAGGAATACTTTTAAAGCTTCCATATAGAGATGATATTAACTGCATTGAAAAAGAAGTACATGCAAATGCAGTACATCATACTTTTAAGCGGGAGATGCGACTTCCTGAAACTTTAGGTGTAAAAAGTATTCATGATCTTAACAAAAAAGCTTATGATGAAAAAGAGTTAGAAAGAATAATCTTAATGGCAGAAGAAAGACAGAATAAGCAGATATATAAAATTACAGACAATATATTATCTAGAGGTAATATACGTGTTATATTTATATCTGGGCCTTCATCATCTGGTAAAACAACATTTGCACAAAGACTACAAATAAGTCTTGAATGTGAAGGAATAAGTACAGTTCTTTTAAACATGGATGATTATTTTAAAAATGCAAGTATCTCAAAAGATTATGAGTCTTTTAATCATCTTGACTATGAATTCTTTAAAACTCAAGTAAATGAACTTTTTTGTGGTAAAACTATAAATCTTCCATTGTATAATTTTAAAAATAATGGAGGAACAAGGGAAGATAGCGGTAAAAAAGCAAGTCTTTCTTCAAACGGCATATTACTTGTAGAAGGAATTCATGGATTAAATCCAAAGATTTCTGATTTTATTCCAAAAGAAAATGTTTTCAAGGTGTATATAGCTCCCCTTGTAACATTAAGTTTTGATAGTTATACTAAAATTTCTTCAAATAATGTAAGATTGTTAAGAAGAATTGTAAGAGACTATCAAGATAGGAAAGTAAAACTTTTGGATACACTTAGTAGATGGAATAGTGTTATACATGCTGAAAAAGAAAATATATTTAAGTATGTAGATGAAGCTGATGTGATATTTAACAGTATGCTAATTTATGAAATAGGTGTATTAAAGGTTTTTGCAGAACCAATTTTTAGGAACTCAATAGATGCTGCAAATCCAAATGAACATTTTTCTACAATACGTGAAATGTGTTCAATGCTTTCTTCTTTTGAGGCAATACACACAGATAAAATACCAAATAATTCTATTCTTAAAGAATTTGTTGGAAGTGGTTGTTTTAAACGTTAGTAGAAAAGATATTCCAGATTTTTTTCTGGAATATCTTTTTTTCCTTGCTAAAAGTTTTAGTTTGATGTATTATATTTATATAAAGGGGTTGTATAGTATGTCTAAAAGATCAATCATTATTATTGTAGTATTAAGTATAGTATTTGTTTTATGTATTACTGCATTTGTACTTACTCTAGTGCAAAGTAAAACACCAACAGATGATATATATGTTATAACGCAAAATGGTAGTATTAAGTCTACAAGAGGAGCATATAAGTGGAAGACAGCTACTAGTGAGTATATAACTGATATTGATACACCATATAATTTAGCTCTTAAATCATCTAAAGCAAGTGCATATCAATCTGAAAAAGTTACTATTTCTACTAGTACAATAAATGGACGTTTATTAAATGATATATCTAACATAAGGCTATATATAATAGATGAAGTAAATTCTTATGAAATAGATATAGAAAAAAGCAGTAGAGAGGCTACTTTTATTGCACCAAAAGATATGGGGGATTATTACTACAAACTTGTATTAAATTATAAAAATGGAAGTATAGTTGAATATGAATTTGGGTTAACTGTTGGTAAAAGAACAATTGATGCTAAACTTTTAAATGAAATTATACAAAATTATGACGGAAAATATGTTGGAGATAATTCATCAGTAGTTAATTTGACAAATGATATAAATTCAAAAATAAACCCTATAAATATGATATATGATGATGTTAAATTTCAAATACTAGATAAAAACTTGGTAGTAAATTATTATGTAAGTGATAAATATTTGTTAAATGAAGATTACCTAAAAGAATGGAATTTAAATTATGCGGTAAGTATGTTTTCATTGATACAAAATATAGAGGGATTGCAAGTATCAATTACAGACGAAAATAGTAAAGAAGTATATGTTAATAATATTACTAAAGAGGATGTAGAGGAGACATATAGTTGTAAAGTAGAAGATATAGATTTGTATGAAATTTTCTTAGATAATATAAATGATGCAAATTACAAAGTACTAGATATAGATAAAGTATACACTCCACCTATGCTTTATGCAAATGGAATACAAAGTTTAGAAAGAACTACTTTTAGTTGGGCCGATAACAATAATAATATGATACATGTTGATACAATACCACCTGAAGATATTGTAAAAGATAAAGAAAGTTTTAATGTTAATAGTAAACTATATATTACTTTAAATGAGAGAAATAGTAAAAAAGAATTATATAAGTTACCTGAAAATGCAGTATTAAAGTATAAAATATTAGGTGAAGATGAATATAAAGAGGCTAAGAAGTTAAAAGATGGTTCATTCTTAGTTGATTTACCAGATGAATCAGGAGAATATATATATGAGTTTAATTTATCATTTACAGGAATAAATGGTATGCACTCAAGTTATGTTATAAAAATAAATTATCAAAGTAATTACTAAAAGTTAAATTTTGTTGAAGCTTGCGTTGAAAAAATAGAATAAAAACATTTACAAACGTTTGTTTATGTGGTATAATATTATCTTAGAAGTTATAAAAATTAAAATGAATGCACAATTAATTTAAGTTAGATATGAAGAAGAAAATATATGGTTATAATGAATCGGAAGAAAATTCAACTATTAGGAATTTCCTAATAGTTCAAAAATAAGGAAATAGAGAAGTACAGATATGTGTAAATAATATTGATTTTTAAAATATAATTGCATAAAAGTGAATTCATGATATTATAGATTTAAAATAATTATGAAAAAAGGCGGGAAGTATTTATGGAAGAAAATATAAAAAATATTATTTTATTAGGAGAAAATGTTAACACAGAATTAAAAGAGGCAACTAATGGATTACCTAAAAGTGTATTTGAATCTGTATGTTCATTTTTAAATACTACGGGCGGATATATTATTTTAGGTGTAAATGATAAAAAAGAAATTATTGGAATAAAAGAAGAGCTAATAGAGAAAATAAAAAAAGATTACACAACGCAGTGTAATAATAAAGGAGTTATAAGCCCAACTATTTTATCAGAATTACATGAAATTAAAATAGAAGGAAAAATAATTTTATATACTCATATTGAAGAAGCAACAGAAATTCATAAATGTAAGGGAAAAGTCTTTGTTCGTAATTATGAAGGTGATTTTGATATATCAAATAATATTCCTCTAATTGCAAGTATTCACAATAAAAAACGAAAAATATTTGATGAAGATACAATTTATCCATATGTTTCAGTAGAGGAAGATTTAAGACATGATTTAATAGAAAAAGCAAGAAGGTTAGCTAATTCGAATGTTAAGAAAAGACATATTTGGATGGATATGACAGATTTTGAATTGCTAAAAAGTGCAGGACTATATAAAGTGGACAAAGAAACAGGTAAACAAGGTGTAACACTTGCCGGAGTTATGTTATTTGGAAAAGATGAAGTGATTTCAAACATTAATCCATATTGTAGAACAGACGCTTTATATAGAGTAGATGATTTAGATAGGTATGATGATAGAGATTTTGTAGAAACTAATCTAATAGATATGTATGACAGGCTAATTGATTTTATAGCAAAATATACAATGGACAGATTTGCTTTAGATGAAAAAGCAAGAAGAGTGAGCCCAAGAAATGTAATGGTACGTGAAATAGTTTTGAATACACTTATGCATAGAGATATAACAGATGGCCATACAAGTAGAGTAATTATTTATAAAGATAAATTGATATGTGAAAATCCAAATTCATTTAGCACAAATGGATTGCTAACTATAAAAAATTATACACCATTTGCAAAAAATCCAACGATTGCAAAATTTTTTAGAGAAATAGGATATGCAGATGAATTAGGTAGTGGTTTTATAAAAATCACAAAAAATTCATATTTATATTCAGGGAAACCACCTATTTTTGAAGATAAAGAAATGTTTAGAGTGACAATTCCACTATTAAGAGATGAAAAATTAGATGAAAAAGATTTGATTAATTTAGCAAATGGCACTTTAAATGGCACTTTAAATGGCACTTTAAATGGCACTTTAAATTTAATATTAAACGAATTAAAAAATAAGAATAATATAACTCAACAGGAGTTATCTGAAAAAACAGGAATGTCTTTACGAACAATAAAACGAAATATTGATATGTTAAAAGAAGAGAGATTCATTGAAAGAGTTGGCTCTAAAAAGACCGGACATTGGAAAATATTAAAAAATGATTAATAGAATTAAACTAACAACTTTGCATCTTAGTTTGTTGTTAACTACACGTATTAGGATTTGAGCTTTGTCAAAAAACATAGAATTAGTAGAAGGGAGATTTGAAAATAAATTTTCTTTCTTTATTTCTCTTATCTTTTTAATAAATTGAATAGATAAGAGTTACAAAATTATAGTAAATGGAATGGTATTAATTGAGTAAAAAATAAAGTAGAATTCGTTTCAGTGAAGCCAAAATAAAAGAACTCACAGCAGCCAAATCAAGATGTATTCCTTTTGAACAAGAACACATAGATGACAAATGTGTATGTTGTGGTAAAAAAGCAGATAAGATGGTAGTATGGGGAAGGCAATATTAAAAAACTAAATGATAAAAGGTATTGCAATGAAAAAGAAAATAATTATGTTAGAAGAGGTTGCTAAAAAAAAGAGGCACAACTTGAAATAATTTCGAGTTGTGCTTAAGCTTATTTTTAATTGTAACATTCCCTTATAGGTGATTAATGATTAGATTTAACATATCATCTGGTATAGGAGCTTGTATCTTAATAAACTTATTAGTTATAGGATGAAAAAAAGATACTTCTTTACAGTGTAGAGCTTGTCTAGATATAAGCTTCCTAATGTTAGGTATGTTGTATTCATTTGCATATAAATCATCACCAAGTAATACATGACTAATTGAACTCATATGAACTCTAATTTGATGTGTTCTTCCGGTATGCAATATTATTTTTAAAATTGAATAATTATTTATATAATCTCTTTTTAAAGTATAGTATTCTGTTTTAGCATAATCTCCATTTTCATTTACTTCCCTTAATATTATGGTATTATCTTTTCTTGCTATATTTTTTTCTATTATATCATGTTCTTTTTTTACAATCCCATTTACAATACAAAGATACTCTTTATATAGTTTTACTTCTTCTTTTTTTCTAATAAATAATTCTTGTATATATTTATTCTTTGCAAATATACAAATACCAGATGTATCTTTATCAAGTCTAGTAATTATATGAATTCCATTTATACCTTTTTCTTCAAGATAATATGCTACAATATTTGCAAGTGTATTATCATAATTTCCACTACTTGGATGAACAGGCATATGTGGCGGTTTATTTACTACTAGTAAATATTCATCTTCAAAAAGTATGTTAGGTTTTTCATTAACCAATTTAAATTTATCCGAAAATTTATTTTTTTCACTTGGGATTATAACTTTAACTTCATCATTTTCTTTTAGTATATAATTTATAAAAGTTATTTTACCATTTACTAATATACCACCGCTTTCTTTTAGTCTAGTAAGTAATATATTAGAAATGTATAATCTTTCTTTTAATATTTCTTTTAGTTTCTTTCCATTATCATTTGTACTTGCTATATAGTTTAATTCCATTAAATTCACCATAACTATTATATCAGATCAAGTCAAGTTGAAAAATACTTAAAATTATTATATAATATACAAAGTGAGGAATTTATGGAAAAAGAAAGAATAGATGATTTAGGAATAGATAATCTAAAGATAATTCAAAACAAAGATTATTTTTGCTTTGGTATAGATAGCGTCTTACTTGCAAATTTTGTTGTATCGAATAATAACAGAAATGTGATTGTTGACTTATGTTCTGGAAGTGGTGTTATTCCTGTAATAATATCAGCAAAGAAAAAATACTCAAAAATATTTGGAGTCGAATTACAAGATGAGATGTATGATTTACTAAAAAGAAATATATCTTTAAACTCTTTAGAAGATAAAATTATACCAATACATGATGATATAAAAAACATAGAAAAAATAAGAAAAAAAGTAATTGAGGTTACTGGTAATGGAGCGATTGATATTATTGTATGTAATCCACCATATAAAAAAACTAAAACAGGAATAAGTAATCCAAATAATGTTAAGTATATTGCAAGACATGAAATTATGTGTAATCTTGAAGATGTTTTTAAAACAGCATCTTTACTTTTAAACAATAAAGGGAAGTTATATATTGTACATAAACCTGAAAGGTTAGTAGATTTACTTGAAATTGCAAGAAGATATAAACTAGAAGCAAAAAGACTTAAATTAGTACAACCAAACTTAGAATTAAAGCCAAGTATTGTTTTAATTGAATATGTAAAAAATGGTGGAAATGAAATAATTATTGAAAAGCCAATTATAGAATATACAGAAAGTGGAGAATATACTAAGGAAATATATGATATATATGGTATGTAAGAATTGCAAAAATAACATGTTTATTATATAATTTAGCTATAAATTAGGAGAATTTGAAATGGAAAAAGATAAAAAAGGAACGTTATATATTGTGGGGACTCCAATTGGGAATCTTGGAGATATAACTATAAGAGCAATTGAGACTTTAAAAAGCGTGGATGTAATACTTGCTGAGGATACAAGACAAACTTTGAAGCTTTTAAATCACTTTAATATACAAAAGCATTTAGTTAGTTATCATAGACATAATGAAGATGAAAAAATAAAAAATGTAGTGGATTTTTTAGATTCAGGAAAAGATTTAGCTTTAGTTTCTGATGCCGGTATGCCAGTTATATCTGACCCAGGACAAAACTTAATAAAATATTTAGTTGCAAATAATTATAATATTGTAACTATTCCTGGTGTTACAGCAGTTATAACAGCTATTGTAAAAAGTGGATTAGATTCAACTAGATTTACATTTGAAGGCTTTTTATCTATTAACAAAAAGCAAAGAAAGCAAAGATTAGAAAGTCTAAAAAATGAAGAAAGAACTATGGTTTTTTATGAGGCACCACATAAGTTACTTGCAACTTTAAAAGATATGTATGAAGTATTTGGTAAAAGAAATATATGTATAGCAAGAGAACTTACAAAACTTCATGAAGAGTATATACATACAACTTTTGAAGAGGCAATTTCAAAAATAGAACAGTTTGGTATAAAAGGTGAAATTGTTTTACTTATAGAAGGAAAAGATTTAAGTGTATTAGAACAAGAAATAAAAGAAAAACAAAATCAAATTGACTCTGTAAGCTTAGTAAAAGAATATATGTCAAAAGGTATTAGTAAAAAAGAGGCAATTAAACAAGTAGCCAAACAAAAAGGTGTTACTAAAAACGAAGTCTACCAAGAATGTATAGATATAAAGGAGTAGTATGAAAGAACAAGAGTTAAATAGATTAAAAAATATGCTTGAAATTGAAGATAAACTTTATTCTGAAGGATATAATTTTGTATGTGGTGTAGATGAAGCGGGAAGAGGACCTCTATGTGGACCAGTTGTAGCTGCTGCTGTAATACTCCCTAAAGATGAATATATAGAAGGAGTAAATGATTCAAAAAAACTTACTGAGAAAAAAAGAGAAAAATTATATGATGATATAATGATGAAAGCTGTTGCCGCTAGCATTGGTATTAGTGATGTTGATGTTATAGAAAAAGTTAATATTTTAAATGCAACAAAACTTGCAATGAAACAAGCAATAGAAAAATTAAGTATTAAACCAGATTATGTATTAATAGATGGTAATCAAATGATAGATATTAATATAAAAGCAGAAACTGTAGTATCTGGAGATGCAAAGTCTGAATCAATTGCTGCAGCTTCAATTATAGCTAAGGTTACAAGGGATCGTATGTTAATAGAATTTGATAAAAAATATCCAGAGTATGGATTTGCAAAACATAAGGGGTATGGAACAAAATCACATATTGAAGCGATACAAAAATATGGACTAACAGATATACATAGACCAAGCTTTTGCAAAAAGTTTGTAAAATAAAGGAGGATATAATGAAATTAATATCATGGAATGTAAATGGATTAAGAGCTTGTATTACAAAAGGATTTTCTTTATTTTTTAAATCAATAGATGCAGATATTTTTTGTATACAAGAAACAAAAATGCAAGAAGAGCAAGCAAAAGAAATAGAGTATGAAGGCTATTATAAGTATATGAACAGTGCCGAAAAAAAAGGTTATTCAGGTACAGCTATTTTTACTAAAATAATGCCTATTAATGTATCGTATGGAATAGGTATAGAAGAACATGATAAAGAAGGAAGAGTAATAACCCTTGAATTTGATAAGTTTTTCTTAGTTAACTGCTATACACCAAATTCTAAACGTGAGCTTGAAAGACTTGCATATAGAAAGATATGGGAAGATGAATTTAGAAATTATCTAATTAAATTAGATAAAGTAAAACCAGTTATATTATGTGGGGACTTAAATGTAGCACATAAAGAAATTGATTTAAAAAATCCATCTACTAATCATCATAATGCTGGGTTTACAGATGAAGAAAGAGAGAAGATGACTAAACTTTTAGAAAGTAATTTTACAGATACTTTTAGATATTTATACCCAGATAAAAAAGATGCATATTCATGGTGGTCATATATGTTAAAATCAAGAGAAAGAAATATAGGGTGGAGAATCGATTATTTTATAGTATCAAATAGCATAAGAGATGAAATAAAAGATGCAATAATACATAGTGAAGTATTAGGTAGTGATCACTGCCCTATTGAACTAGATATATTTTAATATACTATTGCAAAACTGTAAATAATATAGTAAAATAAAATAAATTTGGGAGATGATGTAATGTTTTCTAAGAGTAATGAAAATTTATATAATGAATTAAAAAAAAGAAAAAAGGATAATAATTTAATAACGGCTTCTGATATTGATGAAATGACAAGAAACACATCAGATGAAAATATGTCTATGTTACTTGACTATTATGAAGAAAAGACGGGTAAAGATTTCTTTAGTGATACTAATGAAGAGTTTACTAAGAAGGAGAATATTGAAGAAGAGATAAATAAAGCTGAAATAGAGGAAGCAAATAGTAAAGTAGCAGGTGAAAATGATTTAGTTGTAGATCAAAAAGTAAAAGCTGAAATTGAAAAAGAAGAGGAAGAAAAGAAAAGACCTTTAACTGAAAATGAAAGACTTGCTATATTGCTTAAAGCACAATTTCTTGCTAATTTAGAAAGATATACATCTAATGTATTAAAAGCACAAAATGCTCAAATAGCAAGAAATAGTTTTGCTATGGAAGATAAGATTAATACAAGGGTAGTATTAGAAAGAGCATATGGTGACTCTAGAGCAGTCGCATATCAAAATGTCACAGGTAAATCATTAATGGAAGATCCAGAAGTTAAAGAGGCTGTTAAAGATTGTGAGTCTAAATTAATTACTGGAAATAAAGTTATAAATCAAAACATGGAAAAAGATATAGCAAGAGTAAATGAGTTAGAAGAAAGAATTAGATACATAAAAGATAAAATTTCTGAACTTTCTGCAAAAGCAAATCAAAAAGATAATAACGAATTTGAATTGGAAATGGAAAATTTATCTAAGGAGTTAAACGATGCTGAATTAGAGTTAAGAGGATTAACTCCAGATGCGGTTGATTTAGAACGTGATTTAGAGATAGAAAATAGAAATAATGAATTTGAAGATAGAAGAGATTTAGGTTACTATAACAGTACTGTTCCACATTATGAATTAGTAGAAAAAGATGCAAGGGAAATGAAAGATGGCTATAGTAATAAAGATGAAATGGTAGAAGAGTTTGAGGAAAAAAATATTGAAGATAGTAAGACTGAAATTTATTATACTTCTGAAACTCTAGATAATATAGAAAAATTAATAGATAATGCTACAAATATGGGTGATATAGAAAATATATATTTAGCATTGCAACAAATTGATAATAGTATATCAATAGATGAATTTGAAGATATACAAAAAGACACTGGTGTTAAAGCAAGTAATGAAGAAGTAAAATCTGATCGCCAAGAAAATGATATGCAAAGTGAAAAAGAATTTAGTGATGAAGTAGGTGCTTCAGCTCAGGATAGAAGAGTTGTTGCAGCAAAAGATTGCTTAAGAGAACATGTAAATGAACTTAGAGGAAGATTAAATATTCAAAAAGGACAAACAAAAGAACAAGAACTAAGTAATAAAAGTAGATCAATGTATTAAAGAAAGAGGTAGATAATATGGGATTAGTTACAACTAAGGAAATGTTAGAAAAGGCATATAAGGGTGGTTATGCTGTTGGTGCATTTAATGTAAATAATATGGAGATTATACAAGGAATAATGGAGGCTGCAACAGAACAAAATGCACCAGTTATTTTGCAAGTGTCAGCTGGCGCAAGAAAATATGCAAATCCAATATATTTAAAGAAATTAGTCGAAGCAGCTGTAGAATGTAGTAAATTGAGTGGTAAAGATATACCAGTAGCCCTACATTTAGATCATGGACCAGATTTTGAAACATGTAAAGCGTGCATTGATAGTGGTTTTACTTCTGTTATGATTGATGGTTCAAAATATAGTTTTGAAGAAAATGTAGAACTTACTAAAAAAGTTGTTGAATATGCACATCCAAGAGGTGTAGTAGTAGAAGCAGAAATTGGAAAACTTGCTGGTATTGAAGATGATGTAAATGTATCTGATACTGATGCAATGTATACAAATCCTGATGAAGCAGTAGAGTTTGTTAAAAGGACAGGTTGTGATTCTTTGGCAATTGCAATTGGAACAAGCCATGGTGCATATAAATTTAAAGGAGAACCAAAGTTAAGGTTTGATATATTAAAAAAAGTTCAAGAAAAATTACCAGGCTTTCCTATCGTTTTACATGGTGCTTCTTCTGTACCACAAGAATTTGTTAAGATGTGTAATGAATATGGTGGTAATATACCAGGTGCAAAGGGAGTACCAGAAGAAATGCTTAAAGAGGCTGCAACTATGGCAGTATGCAAAATAAATATTGATAGTGATATACGTCTTGCAATGACTGCCAATATACGTAAATGTTTTGTAGAAGAGCCAGAAGTATTTGATCCTAGAACCTATCTTGGAAAAGCAAGAGAGGCTGTTAAAAATATGGTATCACATAAAATAGTTAATGTTCTTGGATGTAATAATAAAGCATAGAAAGGTGAGAGTGTATAGCTCTTACCTTTTTTATGTATACAATTACTTGCTTATACCTTACTATATACGATAAAATAAATTTAAAGTAAACTTATATAATTGCAAAAAATTTGTTGACTTTAAAAACTATTTATATTATAATATATATTATAGAGTTAAAAGAGGGATTGTATATGGCAAGTAGAAGAAGTAATGAAATAGATTTAAATGGCTTGAGTGAAAAAGAAGCTATTGAAAAATTAAAAAAAGAAATAAAAAGTTTAAAAAGAAGTATTTTTTCTTCTCAACTTGGGTTAAATGAATATTGTAATAGGCAAGATGTAGGGCGTGAAGAAAAAGAAAAACAGCTAAAAGCTAAGTTAGAAAGAGCAAAAAAGAAAATAGCTAGTTATTATGACTTGCAAGAAAAGCTAAAAAATATAACTTTAGAGGGAAATAGTACTCCTATAGAAATAGAATCTTTAAGTAAAAGAATGGAGATTTCTCCTTTTTTACAAAATTATGTTACTACATTTGATAACAGCTATGATATTAAAAATGTAAAAAGAAGTGAGGATGATTACAAGGAAATACCTGAAGAAAAAAAATTAGTTATGACTGGTTCTGCATGTTATTATATGGTTAAATTTAGTCCTGAAAATGCCGGAAAAACAGAAGAAGAAATAAAAGAAGAAGCTTTAAAGATGATGGCTGGAAAAGGGATACAGAAAAGAAAACATAATCATAAATCAAAAAAAGCAAAAGAAAATGTAGATGAAAACGTGCAAAAAGTTGAAGAAGTAAAAGAGCCAGAAATTGTAACTGAAAGGTTAGAACCTACAGGTGATGAAATATATAAAATAGAAGAAGAGGCAATAATTCCAGAAGATACTTCTAAGGTAGAGGAACAAGAAGTACAAACGGAGGCAAAAGAAACTGAAAATATTGAGCAAGCTCCAGATGAAACTGTAGAAAAAAAGACAGACGATTTTGAAGATATTTCTTCTGGTAAGCCTATGTTTGAAGAACCAGAAGAATTTGAAGATATTTCTTCTAGGAACGATTCTGAAAATGAACCTATTATTACAGATTCACAAGAAATAGGAGAAAACAAAAAAGAAAGTGTAATAAATCCTGAAATCGATGATGTATATTATGAGCCGGAAGATCAAGCTAAAGATACATATATAGACTTTGAAGATGAAATTTCTAAACCTGATATTAGTGCTAAAGAGAAAGTAGAAGAAGAAAAAGAAGAGATAGAGCAAGGTGATACTACTAAACAACCAGATATCAATGAAGATAAATATGATTATAGAAAAAATTTACCTAGCATAATATATTCAGATATTGAACATGTAGATAAAGTCCAAAAGGGTATACAAAGTAAGATATGTGATAATAAAGGTAGATTTATAAGTTCTGAAAGTGGTAGAGTAAGAAATGCTATAAGAAGAGTTGCAATAGCAACAAATTCAAAAGATATAGATGCTACAAAATTGTTAAATGGGTTATATGAGAAAAAAGGATTATTTAGTAAAGATAAAAAGGTATTTTCAAAAACTTTACCTAGAGATTTAGAAGGAAGTTTTAAAAGTTTCGAAGGTAAGTTCTATGCTGCAATTGATGATGGTAATTTATCAAAGGAAGATCAAGAACTAATATATGAATATATGATAAAACCACGTGAATTAGCTAGTATAAAAGAGGAGATAAAAAACGGAAATGTAGTTGTTGATGACAGTGAGAAAGAACAATCTTTAAATAGTAATAATGACTTCTTTAAAGATCTAAGTTCTAAAACTAAACAGCCTGGAATTGATATAGAGGATAGATTAGATGATAAAGGAAGATCTAGAAATGATATAGAAAAAGAAATTAAGTAGGTGGTGTATATTATGGGATTAGAAAAGATTGATGAGCTTTTTGATATGATTGATAAGAATAATGAAATAGTTGATGAATGTAATGAAAATATAGAAGCTATAGAAAAATTACATAAAAAAATTGTAGAAAGTGATGGTGAATAAATATGGCAGTAGATGAAAGTAGAATTATAACAGATAATACAGAATTTTTAAATGCTACAAATCAAATAATTGCTGATAGAGATGCAGCAAATGATGAATTAAATGCTTTTTTAGATCCTTTAGTTGTAGAGTTAGGTGGTGATCCTAATCATCTAAGATTTGCTGCTAAAAAAGTAAATTATATTTTAGAAAATGAAAATGAATGGGCTTCTAGTAATACACTTGGTAGTGTAAAGTTTAATTATGAAAAACGTTTAAATACAGTAAGAGATTTAGCAAAACAAGCAGAGTTTCAAATTAAAGTTAGAGAAAATGCACTAAAGCAAAATGATGTACTTATTGAACAACTTGCTGTAGAATTACAAAATATTAGAGAACAAAATATTAAAATACAACAAGAAAATGCAGCTATTGAAACTAAAATTAAGGCATATGAAGAGACTGTTAAGTCTATAGATAAGGAAATTGAATCTTTAAATAATCAAAATGAAAATAATAATAATAACAATAAAAATAGAGTAAATTATAATATTATTAAAAGTACAATGGAAAGAAAAACTGCTACTTTAGATAAAATAGCTGAACTTAAAGGTAACTTAGAATCAAATAAGCTTAAAATTGTTTCAGATGAAGTTATTACCGCTCGTCAAAATAAAATATCAGATTATCAAAGAAAACAAATGGAGGCATATACAAAAGCACAAGAGCAAAAAACTTATTTAATTAATGAATTTAAAAAAGATAAAATAGATTTAAATTTAACTGATTCTGCAGATGCTCAAGAAAAGAAAGAAGAGCAAGGAAAAGAAGAAAAGCAACAACAAGTAAAAGGTGGTGGAGCATCTGGTGGAGTAGGTATTCCTCAAGCTTTAGCAGAACAAGCTGATAGTAGAACACCAGAACAACTTGTTGAAGATATGTATAAAAGATTAACTGAAAATGGTAAAATTGATGCAGAGACTCGTAAAAGAATTTTATCAGGTATGGGATATACAGATTTAACTGATATGGCAAGTAAAATGTCTATGTGGAAAAGACATAATGTTAATAAACTTCTAGATGCTACTTTAAAAGATCTTGGTAGATTAGATAACGCTAAAGCATTAAAACTTGATGAGTTATTATTTGATAAATTTGGTGTTGCAGATGCATATTCTGCTTTAGCTGAAGGTGATTTTTCTAAATTATCTGAAGAACAATTAAGTGATATTAAAAAGATTATAGATACATTTAATAATAATCCAGATAGTTATACTAGAGAAGAGCAAATTTTAATTGATGAATTTGCAAAAAGAGTAAGTCTTAAGTCTTTAAGTTATCAAATGAAAAAGGCTGGTGTATTTGGTAGAGTAACAGAATATTTTACGCCTGGTAGACAGGGTAGAAAAGATGTACATGCTTCATTTAATACATTTGCCAAAAATAAGTCAGATAGAGTAAAAAATGTTGCAAATAGTGATTTTGCTTTAGAAATGAAAGCTAATGTAAGAACAGATGATGAAATTTCTATGTCTCCTAGTAGTTCATTACAAGATAAGCAAAGACAATATAGTAGAGGAGAAAGAAGTTAAATTAATGAATAAGACTGTATTAATAACAGGAGCTGCAAAAGGGATAGGTGCACAGATTGCAAGAGATTTTGCAAAAGAAGGATATAATGTATTAATAAATTATAATTCTTCACATAATGAAGCTTTAAGACTAAAGCAAGAGTTACTTGAAAATGGTTCTAATGTAGAAATATATCAGGCTGATATATCAAATCGAGCAAAAGTAGATGAGATGGTAGAATTTTGTATATCTAGATTTGATAGTATAGATGTTTTGGTAAATAATTCTGGTATTTGTGAATATAAGCTTTTTACTGATATAACAAATGAAGATTTTATTAATATGCTTAATGTTAATGTAGTAGGAAATTTTAATGTAACGCAATCTGCACTTAAACATTATATGTTAAATAAAAAAGATGGAGTAATTATTAATATTTCTTCAATTTGGGGGATGGTAGGTGCATCATTAGAAGTAAATTATTCTACTTCAAAGGCAGCTATTATTGGTATGAGCAAGGCCTTAGCAAAAGAACTTGCACCATCTAATATACGAGTAAATGTGGTTGCACCAGGTGCCATAAATACTGATATGATGAAAGATTTATCAAAAGAGGATATTCAAGAATTTAGAAAAGAGATTCCTCTTGAAAGAATTGGAAAAGTAGAAGATATATCAGGAGTAGTATTATTTCTTGCCTCTGATAAAGCAAGTTATATAACAGGGCAGGTTATAAGTCCAAATGGTGGAATTGTAATTTGATTTTAAAATGAGTTGATTAAATAGAATCAACTCATTTTTCTATACAAATTTCCTAATTATATTTGCAATAAAAAATAATATATTGTATAATAAATATCGGCAAACTTTGTACTGTTAGTCTAATTAGAAAACAAGAATTTTGTAGATATAATAATTATTATAGAAGGTGAGGTAAGATAAATGCTTAAAAACGTTCAAATGTATGTTAACAATGCAAAAAGAAATGCGTTAGAACTTTCTATGAAAGTACGGCAGGAACTGATCTCATCAGGTTATAAAATTATTGAAGATGGTGTTCAAATACCTGATTTAGTAATAGGATTTGGTGGAGATGGTACGCTATTAAAATGGTTAAGTAGTAGAGACTATGATACAACTGCAAAATATATTGGAGTTAATTGTGGAACTTTAGGTTTTATGCAAGATTTTAAGGTGACAGATGCTAAGGAGTTTGTATCTAACATTCCAAACTATGTTGAGCAAAAACTTAACTTTGTTTATCTTGAACTTGTAACTGAAGAAAAAATCTCACAATTTTATGCTTTAAATGAATTTGACATTTTAAGTAGTGAGGATAAAACTTTTAAAACCAATGTTAAAGTAGCTGACGAATTCCTTGAAAATTTTGCAGGTACTGGACTTATTTTTTGTAGTCCTACTGGTTCTACTGCTCATAATATTTCTTCCATAGGAAGTGTAATGTTTCCGGGTGTTGAAGCAATGCAGATGACACCAAGTGAGGCAATTGTTAATAGAAGGTTAAGATGTCTACCAAAAAGTATTTGTGTTCCAAAAGGAATATCTGTTACACTTACATCCATTAACAATGATAAGATTAAGATTATTGCTGATGGGAAGAAAATATATGATGGTGAATATATAAAAATAAGGATTAGATATTCAAATTCATATATGATAAAGTTAACAGATAGAAAACATAGTTTTGTTCAAACTGTAAAAGAAAAGTTAATATAAAAGAGTATGCTCTAAAATCAATATTTGATTTAGAGCATATTCTTTATTTACTGTTATTCATTTTTTCCCATTCTTTTAATTTCATCTTATATTCAAGTAACTGAGTTAAATATCTGTAATACATATACTGTTGTTCATAATACATTGCTGGATTAATTGGATTATCAATTGCAGGATTCATATCTTGTGGTGGCATATTTGTATTATGAGGAATATGTTGTTGCATAGTAAAATTATATGGGTCAAAAAAGTTTTGATTTTTATCCATTTAAAATACCTCCTAAAAATGTATAAAAAAATTATTTTGAGTTATAATACTAATGTAAACGTTTTAGTTTACCCCCCTTCTTTGATATTAGTAGTCTATTTTAATAGACTACTTTTATTTTTTTCTTTTTTTATTTATATATAGTATAATTCTATATATCAAAAGAGAAAGGATAATAAGTAGTGTAGATATTAAATAGTAAAACTTCATATTAGAAAAATATGAATCTGTAACTTGACTTTCCTCAATATTTGAGAATACACTAACAGTTGTTACATCAGATATTGTTATAAATCTTAATAAAATATATGTAATAAAACATGAAATTATGCCATGAAAAACTTTGGGTATAAAAATATCTTTAAGTTTAAATTTAGATTCACAAACAGTTGAATATACTTGACATATTATGCATAATCCACTAAATCCAAGTGCAAATGAAGTAAGTAAAATTTTAGCATTTAAATTAATTGACATGTTATTAATATTATGTGCACCTTTTGTAACTTCAAATATAGATGATATAAATTTAAGAATATTACTGTCTATATTTGCTTTGCTAGATATAGTAAATATAATATTAAATAAAAGATTAAATATGATTATAAAGCCTAAAATATTAGCAAGTGTTTTAAAGGCACTCAATATGGACATTTTTATTATTTCAAAGGTAGATAAGTTTTTTAGCCTTTTATTTGTTTTTTCGTTAAAAGTATTTAAAAAATTAGTTTTTTCGTGTATAATATCATTATGATATATTCTAGAATATATCACACCAATTAATATAGATGAAAATATATGTGATATAAGTAATATGATTCCAATTTGCATGTTATAAAATACGGCTATTCCTACAGTAGATAGTATAAAAGCAGGATTACAATTATTTACAAAACTAAGTAGAACTTTGGCATCTCGTCTTGATATTTTATTTTGCATATATAATGTACTTACCGTTTTTGAACCCATTGGGAAACCGCATAAGAAACCTATAATAATCGCAGAGGTTGAGTTTTTATTTACTTTAAATACTTTGGATATAATGTTTCCAAATATACGTGATAGGATATCAATTATATTAGTATGTAAAATTACTTCTGTAAAGAATATAAATGGAAACAGAGATGGAAGTACACTAGTTATAAAAATAATTACACTGTCCTTTACTGATTCAAAATTTTGCTTTGACAGTATAAGTAATATAAGTAATGTAATTATAAATAGTATAAATTTTATTATATTTTTCATGTTATATGTTTTGTATAATTTCATTTTAACACCTAATAGATTTTATGAATAAGGAGTATATATTATGCGATTTAGTAATGATTTTAAAGATTATGAATTACTTGATATGGCATCAGGTGAAAAACTTGAAAGATGGGGAGATTATATATTAATTAGACCTGATCCACAAATTATTTGGAATAAAAAAACTAATCCTAAGCTATGGGAAAAAGCTCATGCTAGATATATAAGAAGTAGTAAAGGTGGAGGCCATTGGGAAAGACTAAAAAAAATAAATGACTCTTGGAAAGTTAAATATAAAGATTTAACTTTTAATATAAAACCGATGGGATTTAAGCATACTGGACTTTTTCCAGAACAAGCTACTAATTGGGACTATATGATTAACAAAATTTCTAAAGAAGTAAAAAATGGTAGAGAGGTTAAAGTTTTAAATCTTTTTGCATATACTGGTGGTGCTACAGTAGCATGTCTTTATGCAGGGGCTAGTGTTTGCCATGTTGATTCTTCACAAGGAATGACTACTTGGGCTAAAGAAAATGTTATATCTAGTGGACTTAAGGATAAACCAGTAAGATATATTGTTGATGATGTAATAAAATTTATAAAAAGAGAGATAAGGCGCGGTAATAAATATGATGCTATAATTATGGATCCACCTTCTTATGGAAGAGGAGCAAAAGGTGAGGTTTGGAGTATAGAAAAAGATTTTTCTAATTTAATTGAGCTTTGTTCTAATTTGCTAAGTGATAATCCTTTATTTGTTATAGTAAATACATATACAGGTGGTTTATCTGGTACAGTTATATCAAATGTTTTAAAGATGGAGATAAGTAAAAAGATAAAAAATATTTCATTTGATGAAATAGGTATTAAGCAAAAAAATTCTAATGTATTTTTACCTTGTGGAATAACAACTATATGTGAATTTTAAATGATAAACTCCCCAGATTTCTGGGGAGTTTAAACTTACACTTTAAAGATTACTTCCATTTTCCCGTTAACATATACAGAAATTTCAGAGCGAGCAATTCTCATGATTGTTTTCCACGGGAATAGCTCTACCGGAACATTGCAGTAATTAGCAACTTTTAAAAGAAGGTCTGTAGGACCATAGTCGCTGCAAAGGGAAGTGTTGCCGTAGTGTTCAATTTCGTTTTCAATTTCATTGGATAGCTTTTTTACAAACTCATTTAAGCTTTCTTCTGAAACGTTTGCATACTTTGCTTTAGCAACAGCAAGTTTGCTTAAAATGTCACTAGTATCAGATTTTTCACCATTGTTATATTTGGAAGAATCTGTTCCAAGTAGCCTATCTTTCCACCATTTTGCTGCAACTTCGCTATACTTCATTATGTTTTCCTCCTTGTAAAGTTTGTATTCTTTATATGAACAAGAAAAAATCTCTTGATCATTTACAGGTATGTCTAAGGCTTTTAATATTTCAATAGTACCAAGAGGTCCTATTCCTCTATATCCGGCACTTACATCTGTAATATAAAACCTAACATCTCCTGTTTGGATTTGTAAAGGATATGTCTTGGGATTATTTGGATTTATTTTACTTGCATCATAATTAATACAAGCTGTAATATTTCCTTTTTTTCCCCACCGATTGATAGCAGCTATTGCTCTTTTAACGCTGTCTTTTGTGTTTCCAGTTCTAATACTTATCTTTTGCATATATAAATCCTTTCTATCTTCTAATTAACAGATTTGTAATACCATTTTCACGTCGCCGATAAATTTCATTTTCATCAAACGTCATGTCAAGGTATTTTAAAACTTCTACTGTTCCTTGTGGACCGGTTCCACCATAACCAGCGGTACAATCTGCAAGGCAGAATACGTAGTCATCAGTGTATATCGTAAGCGGAAATGTTAAGGGATCTTGCTCGTAGGAGATAAGTTCGTTTACATTGTAGTAAACCTTTGCATATCTAACTTTATCATTAGATAAACAAAGTTTTTTGAAAATCTCCATAAAAGATTTAATAGTTCTTTCAGTTGAACCTTCCATGATTGCAATTGTTTTCATTTTACATCCTCCATAATTATATATTTGGTATAAAACAATACTATGAATATTATACCACTTTTCTTTATTTATGTCAACAATAGTGATTAAAAGTATATTAAACAGAATGTTACATTAAATTGATTATATATACTATATTTTTATTTAACTTTATGATATAATAAAAAAGATTTTATTTGAGGTGGTTTTATGAAATTATTATTAACTAGACATGGAGAAACAAATTGGAATAAAGAAGGAAAAATACAAGGTATAACAGATATAGAGTTAAATGATAATGGAAGAGAGCAAGCAATTAAAACTAGTGATAAGTTAAAAGATGAAATAAAGAAGATACCATCATTAAATTCAGATGAAATTGTTTGCCATATAGATGAAATCAAAACAGAAATAATTAAAGAAGAAATAAATAGAATATTAGAAAAAGAATATGAAATAAAAACAATAGAAATCAAAAAAAATGAAGTGGCGACAGATAATAATGTATATGAAATATATTCAAATAAAAGAAGATATATAGTAAAAATATATAATAATAAAAAACATACTGAATCAATGACTCGTTTACATAAGAAAATAACAAAATCAAACATTAATGTTCCACAAATTATTTGTACAATAAAGAATAAAGATTATGCAAATATATTAAATGATAATTATATGGTAGTCTATTCATTTATAGAAGGAGAAGCAATAGGGTGGAATAATGAAAGAAAAAAAATCGATAAAAAAACAATTATGTTGATAGCAAAAGAATTAAGAAGATTTCACACAGTTACAAGTAATTGCAATGAATTTAATTTACCAATAGTACCATTTGGAGCAGATAACAATGTTCGAAAGTCAGCATTACATTTTGATCTGACGAGAAATAATATATTTAAGCGAGCTGATGGAAAAATTAGTATTATTGATTTTGATGATGCAAAATATGGTGAATCTGTATGTGATGTAGCTATTTTAATAGCTAACCTGTTTTTTTCAAAAACACGAGGGATAGATTTAGAAGGTATGAAAGAATTTATAAATCAATATTATATGAATGACCTAGAATTGAAGAGAGAAGAAGAACATTTAATAAAGAACTATGCTTTAGAATGGATAAAGTACATATTAAGTGGAAACGAATTTGACACTTCGACGACAGAAAGTTTTGAAATAAGATACAAGCTAATAGATGAAAATATGTAAAAGGAATAAATGGAAATACGAGACTTATATAATGAGAACAAGAGAATAACAGGAAAAATAATAGTAAAAGGTGAAGCTAGTTCAAAGGGCAAATAATATATTACAGTAGTAATGTTGATCCAAAATGAAGATGAAGAGTTTTTAATACAAAAAAAAGAGCATCAAGAAAAGGCGGAAAATGAGCATCAATGGAGGAGATAAGGAGATTAATAGAGAAACAGTGTAAATATATATAATGCCTTAGTAATGTTATCCATAGGAAAACCATATACATTAGAAGAAATATTAAATGGTAAAGCTGAATAGACAAAGATATTTATGTACTAAAACAGAGAGAATAACTAGATTATTCCCTCCTGTTTTGGCGCATTTTTTTAATTTGGGTGTGAATAATAACGTAAAGTTACATACAGAGTAGTAAATTTAACTAAAAATCGTTGTATAAATTAGTAAAATGTGATAAAATATATTGTATAGTTTTGAAAGGGGAAGTTTAATTATGTTAGCAAATCCAAATATATCACAAATTATGCCAAAGGCTGGAAATAGATATCAATCAGCTTTAGCTATTGCAAAAAGAGCTAGAAGTATTGAAAACAGAAGATTAATAGAAGGAGATAGAGATATACATGATGCAGTAGATGTTGCATCAGAAGAGATTGTTTCTGGTAAAGTAAAAGTATTAATAAACGGTGAATATGTAGATAAAACCGTTAATTCTAATATAATTAGTGATGAAGTAAAAGATATTGTTGAGGAGTAATTATGGTAAATAAGCATATAATTTCATTAGCAGGAGATTTAGCAAGTGGGAAAGGTACTGTTTCGTTATTATTAAAAGAAGATTTAGGATATACTATATATAGAAATGGTGACTATGTAAGAGCTCTTGCAAAAGAAAAAAACATGTCAATAACTGAATTTAACATATATCTAGAATCACATCCACAGATAGATATTCAAATTGAAAAAAGTGCAGCTGAATATGCTAAAAATAACGATAATTTAATAATAGATGCTCGTTTAGGTTGGTATGCTGTTCCACATTCATTTAAGGTATATCTAAAAGTAGATATAGATGTTTCTGCAAAAAGAGCCTTTAATGATCCAAAAAGAAAGGCAACTGAAAGTTTTAATACTATAGAAGAACAAAAACAAGATATAATAAAAAGATATAATTTAGAAAATGAAAGATATTTTAAGCTTTATGGTATCAGAAAAGATGACATGTCAAACTACGATTTAGTAATAGATACTACTAATATGACAGCAAAAGAGACAAGCGATAAAATAAAAGAAGAGTATTTTAAATGGCTAGATAAACAGTAGTTATTTTTAGGAGGTTTTTTATGAGAAAATATTTCGGTACTGATGGTATTAGAAGAATTGCAAATACAGAACTTTCACCAGAATTAGTTTTTAGAGTTGCTAAGGCTGGGGCATATGTTTTATCAAAACATACAGATCATATGCCAACAATTCTTATAGGAAGAGATACTAGAATATCTGGTACTTTAATTGAGAGCTCTATGATATCAGGTTTTTTAAGTTATGGAGCAAATGTTAAAACTTTAGGGGTATTACCAACTCCTGCTGTTGCATATTTAACCAAAAAATTAAATGCAGATGCAAGTGTTGTTATATCAGCATCACATAACACATATGAGTTTAATGGAGTTAAATATTTTAGCAATAAAGGTATGAAAATACCAGATTCTATTGAAGAAGAAATAGAAGAAGTAATGGATTCTGACAAGATGAGTGAACTTGTAGCTGTCAATGAAAATATAGGTATTTCAGAATCAGGAGAAGAACTTGTATATGAATACATATATTTTATAGAGGGAATATTTAGAGACAGCTTATTAAAAAATGCAAATAAAGATTTTAAAGTAGTTATAGATACTGCAAATGGTGCAACTTCACAAATAGCTGAAAAGATATTCTCAGATTTAGGAATTAACTTTACAATAATAAATAATAAACCAAATGGGGTAAATATTAATGATAATTGTGGCTCTACACATTTAGAAGGACTTAGAAAATATGTACTTGAAAATGGTTATGATTTAGGTATAGCATATGATGGAGATGGAGATAGATGTCTTGCAATAGATGAAAAAGGTAATTTAATCGATGGAGATAAAATACTTGCTGTTTCTTCTAAATATCTAAAAGAAAATAACAAACTTTCAAAGGATACGATTGTAGCTACTGTTATGAGTAATCTTGGATTAAATGTATATGCTAAAAATAATAACTTAAATCTAATACAAACAAAAGTTGGAGATAGATATGTGTTAGAAGAGATGCTAGAAAATGGTTATAATATCGGTGGTGAGCAATCTGGCCATATAATCTTTTTAGACTACAATCCAACTGGAGATGGAATACTTACTTCATTAATGCTTTTACAAATTATACTTGAGAAAAAAGTAAGTGCATCTAAACTTTGTGATATTATAGATATTTATCCTCAAGTCCTTGTAAATGCTAAGGTAAGTAATGATAAAAAGTATGATTTTGATAAAGATGAAGAAATCGTTAAGCAAATAAAAGAAGTGGAAGAAGAATTTGCTGGAAATGGAAGAGTCCTTATTAGAACTTCTGGAACTGAACCATTAGTTAGAGTTATGATTGAAGGTAAAGATCAAGAATATATAACTAAAAAAGCAAATGATATTGCAAAATTAATAGAAGAAAAATTAAAATAATAAAAATATAACGCTCTAAATAACATGGAGCGTTATATTTATGCCTTGATATAATATTGACTAATATTGATATGTATGATATAATGTTAACATAATGTAAATAAAATCCAATGTATAATTAAGGAGGAAAGACCGGTGGGATTCATCGTAAATATTGTAGCATTGCTTGGGTTAATTGCATTTTTTGTGGTTAAGATATTTGTCTATCTTATCAGTGGAAATGTAAACCTAACATCTACATTTGCTATTTCAGGCTTTGTATCTCTAATCTTATTTATTACTAACAAGATAGGAGGAATTGATACATTTATATTTGTTTTCTTTGTGCTTTCAATATTCTTTTTGGGAGGACTTTTAAGTGAAATTTATAGAAAAGGAAATAGATATAAAGATATGAAATGAGAAATGGACATTTCAGGGATAATACCTTGAAATGTTTTTTTCTTTCCTTGACATGCAAACTAGTGTTTAGTATAATATATTTGAGGTAATAATATGAAAATTGCTAAAGTTTTGATTAATACGTCTGTAAAGAGTTTAAATAAAGTATATGATTATCTTGTGCCAGAAAAAATGGAACAGGATATTAAAATAGGTAAGCGAGTTTTAGTTTCATTTGGTAAAGGCAGAAGTGATGAAGAAGCAATAATTGTAAAAATAGAAGAAAAAACAGCTGAGGAATTAAAAAGTTATAATTACAAGTTAAAGGAGATAATTGAGATTCTTGACGAAGTATCATATATAAATGAGTCAAGATTAAAGCTTGCAAAATATATTTCTTTTTTGTATTTTTGTAATGTATATGATGCACTAAAGTTAATGTTACCTCCCGGTACAAAATCTAAAAATACCAAAAAAAGCTTAAATACTAAGCAAAATACGTTAGTAAAGCTTATAAAAAATCAAGAAGAGATTATGGAAGATATAGAAAATAATGTTATAACTAGTGCTAAACATATAAAACTATTAACTTTTTTAATGTACAATGATTATGTGTTAATAAATGATATTATCGATGGTTTAGAGATATCTAGACAGGTTATAAATACAGTAGAAAAAAATGGATATATTACTTTAGAAAAAGTGGACATAAAGCCAGATTTTTTAACAGAATTTAAAGTTTCACCTACAGAGCCTAAAAAGCCAACACCCGAACAAGAATTTGCAATTGATAGAATAAATAGCTATATAGATAGTAATGAATACAAACAATGTCTATTGTTTGGAGTAACTGGAAGCGGAAAAACTGAAGTGTATTTACAAGTAATAAAAAGAGTTTTGGAAAAAGGAAAAAGAGCAATAGTACTTGTTCCTGAAATTTCTCTTACTTACCAGACAGTTAATAGGTTTGTATCAAGATTTGGAAATAATATAGCAATTCTTCATAGTAAAATGACAGTTTCTAAAAGAAAAGAAGAGTATAAAAGAATAAAAAATGGTGAAGTTGATATAATAATAGGAGCTAGATCTGCTATTTTTGCACCAGTTGATAATTTAGGTCTTGTAATTATAGATGAAGAACATGATGGAAGTTATTATTCTCAGACTACTCCTAAATATTCAACTAAAGAAGTTGCTTCATATATATGTAAAGAGAATAATGCAACTTTAATACTTGGTTCTGCGACACCAGAAATATCATCATTTTATAAAGCACAAGCTGGTATAATGGATATAGTTACAATGGAAAATAGACCAGGTACTGCTGTTATGCCAAAAATTGAAATTGTAAATATGAAATATGATAGAGTTTTAGGAAATACCTCTGATATTAGCTTAAGATTAAAAGAAGAAATTAAGAAAAATATTGATAAAAATGAGCAGACGATGATATTTTTAAATAGAAGAGGATATCTTTCATATTTAAGATGTAATGAATGTTCGTATATATTTAAGTGCCCAAATTGTGATGTTGCTTTTGTTTATCATAAAACTAGTAATTTATTACATTGTCATTATTGTTCACATGTTGAAAGAAATGTACATAAATGTCCTTGTTGTGGAAGCGAAAATATATCTAGTAGTACAATTGGTACACAAAGGTTAGAAGAAGAATTAAAGGAAATATTTCCAGGAGTTACCACTTTAAGAATGGATGCTGATACAACTGTTGCTAAAGATTCACATCAAAAAATATTAGATAAATTTAAAAATGAGAATATAAATATATTAATTGGAACACAAATGATAAGTAAAGGACATGATATTGAAAATGTTACCCTAGTTGGAATATTAGGTGTAGATACAATGCTTGGAATGGATGACTATTTGTCATCTGAAAGAGCATTTTCAAATATTTCACAAGTATCAGGAAGAGCTGGACGAGCAAAACTTCCAGGAAGAGTATTAATCCAAACTAATGATCCAGATAATTATATATTAAATGCAGTTATAAATAATTCATATATTGAATTTTATGAAAAAGAGATTAAGCATAGAAAAAAATTTGGTTATCCTCCATTTATAGATATTGTGCTATTTGAGATAAGTGGAAGAAATTTTTATTTAGTAAAGTCTGAAATAGATAGATTATACAATATTTTAAATAGTGAAAATACAGGTATATATAAAGTGTTTAATCCTAAGGCACCATTTATACAGAAAATTAATAATAAGTTTAGAGTTAATATAATTGTAAAGACTAAATTAAATACTAATAGTTATAATAAGTTATATGAGAAAATAAATATATTTAATAAAACAAAGAAAAATGGCGTTAATATGGTAGTTACAAGAAATCCTATATTTATAGGATAGTATATTTTGTCATTTATGCTTTAATTTTTTTAGTTTACTTGAAAATTATTTTGTTTTATTATACAATTATTATATGGTTAAAGGGGTTTGATAATATGAATATTACTTTTTATGGTGCTGCTAGGTCTGTAACAGGCTCATGTCATTTAGTAGATGCATGCGGGAAAAAATTTTTAATAGATTGTGGTATGTTTCAAGGAAAACTTACAGATCAAATATTAAATTATGAAGATTTTCCTTTTGATATAAATTCTATAGATTTTGTTGTATTAACACATGCTCACATAGATCATAGTGGGAGAATACCAAAGTTATATAAACAAGGTTATACAGGAACTATATATGCAACAAGTGCTACTTTAGATTTATGTAGTATAATGCTTGCAGATAGTGGACATATACAAGAAAAGGAAATAGAATGGGTAAATAGAAAAAGAAAAAGAGCAGGAAAAAAAGAAAATGAAGCTATGTATACTGCTCAAGATGGTATTGATTCTTTAAAATTATTTAAAGGTGTCGAGTATAATGAGGAAGTTATTATAGATGACAATATATCTTTTAAATTTGTTGATGCAGGTCATATGTTAGGATCAGCAATTGTAGAGTTATATGTTAATGAAGACGGTAAAAAACAAAAAATCGTATTTTCTGGTGATTTAGGTAATCTAAATATGCCAATAATAAACGATCCAACATATATTGATGGTGCTGATTATTTAGTAATGGAGTCAACTTATGGGGATAGATTACATGGAGAAATTAAAGACCAATCAAGTGAGCTTATAAATATAATGATTGATACTTATGAAAGAGGCGGAAATTTAATAATACCTTCATTTGCTGTAGGAAGGACACAGGAAATACTATATGAAATAAATAAATATGCTGGAACAACAGAAATTGGTGCGAAACTTGCAAAAATACCTGTATATGTTGATAGTCCTCTTGCTGTAAGTGCAACTAAGATATTTGAAGAAAATCCAGAATATTATGATGAAGATGCACTAAGATATCTTTTAAAAGGAGACAATCCATTAGAGTTTTCTAATTTACATTTTGTAGAGTCTTCAGAAGAGTCTAAGGCTTTAAATGAAGATAAATCTCCAAAAGTTATAATATCTGCTAGTGGTATGTGTGAAGTTGGTAGAATAAAACATCACTTAAAACATAATTTATATAGACCTGAAAGTACAATTCTTTTCGTAGGTTTCCAAGCCGAAGGAACTTTGGGTAAAAGAATCTTAAGCGGTGAAAGAATTGTAAAAATATTTGGTGAAGAAATAGCTGTAAATGCTGAAGTAAGATATTTGGATGCTTTCTCTGGTCATGCGGATAAAAATGGGCTTTTAGAGTGGATTAGAAAAATGAATAAAAAACCAAGTAATATATTCTTAGTACATGGAGAATATAGTGGTCAACAGGCGTTAAAAGCTTCTATTGAAGAGGAATTTGGAATAAAAACAATAATTCCAGACTTTGAAGAAACTTATACAGCAGATGGTAAATTACTTGAAGGTGTAATGCCTAAATATCAATCTACTAGATTTGATATACTTGAAATGTTATCTTATCTAAAACAAGATGTTGATGATGTATCTAATACAGTAAAGGCTGAGATTAAGAATAATCCAGACGAAAATGATTTATTAAAAATACTAAGAAAACTTGAAGAAGTAAAAGCAGCTTTAGTAAATGTAAGAGAAAAATAACATAAGTGACAACTAGTAAAAACTGGTTGTCACTTTTTGTCGATTTATTTATTGTAAATATTGATTTTTAAAACTATGGGTGATAAAATAAAAACAAAGAATTTGAAAAAAATAGGGATAATTTCATTATTTAGCTTTATAAAAAATGTATTATTAATAAATAGTTAAGGAGGAGTAGTAATGGAAAAAATAGAAACTTGGAATGCTATAGTAAAAGAGCAATGTAATATTGCAGATAAGTTTATTGAGATTGCTACTGACTCTCTAAGACTTCAAACAAGAATGAGGTTCTTATGTCGGGAAGTTATAGAGTATTTAAAAGAAGAAGGCTTTGAAGTGATTTTAAAGGATTGTTACTTACCTAATTTAGATATTTATAACATATATTGGGAAAATAGTACTTTTGGAAAAGCCAAAAAAGCTAGAGACATAGTAGTAAATTCTCAATATGATAAACTTAAAGCATGTATTAAGATTAAGCAAAAAGAAAATCCATCATTAATTTCTATTATAGGGATTAATTGCTGCTATGAAGTTATAAGACGCATTGCAGAAGATGGATTCGATGTAGAATTTACAAGAAATATTAATAACGCAAAAGAAATTTATTGTGTTAATCTTAGGGCAATTGATTTTAATAGAAAGAATTTTGGGGCAATAACAGAAGTTAATGTAAAAGATGTTAAAGTAGGATGACTAGTTTATACTAGTCATCTTTTTTCTAAATTTAATAATAACTACATATTATATAATAGGTGATATAATGAAAGGTATAATTGTAGATGGACATTGTGATAGCTTAAATGAGGCATATAAGCAAAAAAAGGACTTAGATGATATAAATTTAATGTTTAATATAAAAATGGCTAGGAAACCATATTTGCAATTTCTAGCCACATTTATAAACGATGAAATATTAAAAGATAATATAAATAATGGATATAGGTATGGAAATAATGTAATCAATTATTTTTACAATCAGTATAACATATTAAAAGAAAAATATAACTTAGAAATAATAAAATCTAAAAATGACTTAGAAAACATTGATAAAGATACTTTAGGAATATTACTTTCTACAGAAAATGGAGGAATTATTGGTAATGATAAAGAAAATATTGTAAGGTTATATAAAAAAGGAATTAGAGTTATGGGTATTACATGGAATAACGATAACTTACTTGGATGTGGTGCACTTACAAAAAAAGATACAGGACTTACTGACTTTGGAAAAGAGTGTATTAAAGTTATGAATGAGCTTGGAATTATAGTTGATGTGTCACATACTTCATATAATACTTTTTATGACATAATTAATATTTCAAAGAAAGTTTTAGCCACTCATTCCAATGTATATAATATAAAAAATCATCCTAGAAATTTAAGTGATAATCAAATATGTGAAATAGCAAAATTAGATGGAATTATAGGAATTTGTTTATGTAAAGATTTTCTAGGAGATAACAATGTTACTATTTATGATATAGTAAAACATATAGATTACATTGTAAATTTAGTTGGAATAAACCATGTTGCAATTGGTACTGATTTTGATGGAGTAGAAAAAGAAGATTTACCTACTAGTATAAATAATGTTAAAGATATATATAAGATTAAAGATGCATTAAAAGAAAATTCATATGATGATGAAAGTATATATAAAATTATGGGAGGGAATTATATAAGATATTTAAAAGATAATATATAAATAAATGAGTATTAGAAAAAATTTAATACTCATTTCAGACTGGTGATAAAGTAATTTTAGAAATGGTATTTTCGTTTCTTAAAAAGTGTGATAAAATATAAATATGAGTAAAGGAATCTTCTAACACCAATTTGAGCCTTTTACTCTTTGTATATACTATGTATATACAAAAGGAGTTGATAAAAATGAGAACTACTATTCAAAAATGGGGGAATAGCCAAGGAGTAAGAATACCAAAAAGGCAAAAAAACAGAAAAAATCTTAAAGAACTTTTTAAGGATTATAATGGAGAGTATGAGTCAGTAGAAATTGACTGGGGTGAAGCAAAAGGAAAAGAAATATGGTAAAACAAGGAACAATAATAAATTTTAACCTATAGATGTCGTTTATTCTGAAATAGAACTAATAGAAGCGGACTAAAAAGGTCTAGCTTCTTTTTTCGATGTTACATAAGGTATACAAATACAGTACTTGCTCGGAGAATAAAAATAATTTATTGTAAATTATCAAAAAAATAGTCAAGTTTGAAATTTAAACTTAACTATTATTTTATATGTAATTTTTTTACAGCCCAAAATTTTTATGCAAAAAATCTGTTATATAATTCTTCTGCTTTCTTAAAATTAACCACACTAAAAAAGTTATCAATATATTCATTTCTTCTATTGTTGTATTTTAAGTAATAAGCGTGTTCCCAAACATCAATAACTAGTACAGGGTATAGATTTAATTCAAGTGGTGTATTTTGATTTGCTGTAGTTATTATTTTTAGATTTTTATTCCTATCAATTACTAGCCAAGCATAACCTGAACCAAACCTGCTCAAAGCTGCTTCTTTAAATTTTTCTTTAAAATTTTCATATGAGCCAAAATCTTTTTCTATTTTTTCTGCTAGATTTCCTATAGGTATAGAATTTGTATCTTTACTACTTAATAAGCTAAAAAACAAATTATGGTTATATACACCACCAGCATTATTTCTAATAGGCGTTTGTAAATTATTTGGAAGACTATGTATATTACATAAAAAAGTCTCCAAATACCAATTATGAAATTCAGGATATGGTCCAACTATTTCATTTAACTTATCAACATAAGCTTTTAAATGTTTATCATGGTGTAGTTTCATTGTTGCTTCATCAATATGTGGCTCTAATGCATTATATTCGTAAGGTAAAGGTTTTAATTCAAAAGGGTATCTATTACTCATATTTCATCACTCCATAGTTTAAATATATGTTAGCCAAGCTAATTTATGAAAAATATATTTGTTAAATAAAAAAGAATATGATAAAATATATATGATATAGGTGGTATTTATGGATATAAAAGATTATAAATTAATTGCACATAGAGGGTTATATAACAATAAAGAGGGAATAGTAGAAAATACAATTAAAGCTTTTAACAAGGCAATAGAAAAAGGTTATGCGATAGAATTAGATGTACAAATTTTAAAAGATGGTAATTTAATTGTATTTCATGATGATAACTTATTAAGGCTTACAGGGATAAATAAAAGGGTATATGACTCAACATTAGAATATATAAAGAGTGTAAATTTATTAAATACTAATGAAAAAATTCCGACACTTAAAGAAGTTCTTGACACAGTTTTAGGTAAAGTTCCACTAGTTATAGAAATAAAAAGTGGTATATTTTCACATGGTATAGAAAAAAAGTTATATGATGTATTAAAAGAGTATAATGGTAAATTTTGTATAGAATCTTTTAATCTTTTTAATGTATTATGGTTTAAAAACAATGCACAGTCAATTCCAAGAGGCTTACTTACTACAAAAGATTACTCAACACTCAGAAAGCTTTTAATATCTATAACAAATAATTTAAGTTTTGCGGATAAATTGTTAAAATTAGATTTTTTAGCTTGTAATTACAAAAATATTAATTCTAAATTAATAAAAAGAATTAAAAATTCTAATATACATCTATTTGCTTGGACTATAAATAATGAAGAAGAGTATGAAAGATTAAAAAATCTATGTGATGGAATTATTTTTGAGAATTTTATTCCTTAAATTTAAGATATATGTAAAATAACTTGCTAGTTATATCTTACATATATTTTTTTGTCATATTTTGTCATATTTTTTGTAATAAAATTGTAAGGAAAATAAAATAAAAATTGCTTGAAATGAAAAAATCATTGTAATATAATCATAGTATTATGTATGGGGTGATAGTTTGAAAGAAATAAATATAAAAATAAAGCCAAAATAATAGAAAAAGTGCA
>ERZ779643.161-NODE-161-length-62968-cov-4.773131_pt1 | contig 62968 bp, 62 predicted proteins | sample MGYA00511564_ERZ779643 | MGnify/ENA primary metagenome ERZ779643 (study PRJEB29588, sample SAMEA2147114) | human gut metagenome | biome: human gut; feature: human-associated habitat; material: faeces | place: Denmark | collected 2008/2010 ...
CATTCCTATGTGTGCCTTTAGAGCGAAGCGAGAAAGGAATGGAATATTTTATGAATTTATTGTTAGGATTATTAATACCTTTTTTAGGAACAACTATTGGTTCATCTATGGTATTTTTAATGAAAGATAAAATGAATAAAAAAGTAGAAAAAATTTTACTAGGTTTTGCATCAGGGGTAATGATAGCAGCATCTATATGGTCACTATTAATACCATCAATGGATATGGCAAAAGAACAAGGAAAAATAGCTTGGCTTCCAGCTGCAACAGGATTTTTTCTTGGTATTATATTTTTACTTGTTTTAGATAGTTTAATACCACATTTACATTTAAATGATGAAAAACCCGAAGGAATAAAATCGAAATTAAAGAAAACAACAATGATGGTATTTGCAGTAACACTTCATAATATTCCAGAGGTGATGGCAGTGGGTGTAACTTTTGCAGGTGCTATGATTGGAAATTTAGGTATAACGATTAGTGGAGCAGTTGCGTTATCAATAGGTATTGCAATACAAAATTTCCCGGAAGGAGCAATTATATCAATGCCACTTAAAAATGAAGGTGTTTCAAAACCAAGAGCATTTTTATATGGTGCTTTATCTGGAATAGTAGAGCCTATTGCAGCAATTATAACAATTTTACTTACAACTGCAGTAGTTAATGTGTTACCATACTTTTTCTCATTTGCAGCAGGTGCTATGATTTATGTTGTTGTTGAAGAATTAATACCGCAGTCACAATCAGGAGAGCACTCAAATTTAGGAACAATAGGTGTTGCAATAGGTTTTGTAATAATGATGATATTAGATGTAGCATTAGGATAGTAATGTTTAAAGTTTAGATATAGAGGTGTAAAATGATCGAAATAAGAAAAGAGAAAAAAGAAGATTATGAAAAAATATATAATGTTATAAAAACAGCATTTCAAACAGCTGAACATTGTGATGGAAATGAACAAGATTTAGTTAATGATTTGAGAAATGGGGATGGATATATTCCTGAATTATCTTTAGTAGCATTAAGTGAAGGGAAAGTAGTTGGATATATAATGTTTACTAAAATTTTAATTAATAATAATGAAGAAATAGCATTGGCACCGCTAGCTGTATTACCTGAATATCAAAGGCAAGGAATAGGAATAGCACTTATAGAAAAGGGACATAGTATAGCAAGAAGAATGGGATATCATTATTCTGTTGTATTAGGAAGTAAAGATTATTATAAAAAGACAGGATATGAACCTGCTAAAAATTTTGGAATACTAGCACCATTTGAAGTTGATAGTAATAATTTTATGGTAAAAAGATTAAATAATACTGATAAAGAAATAAATGGTGTTGTTAATTATGCAAAAGAATTTAAAATATAAAATAATAGAATTATAGAAGTAGTTTTTTGGAGGGATTTAATTAAGATGGCTGAATTATTATTTTTAGACATTAAAGATGATAAAAAATGTAAAAAAGAAGTAAAAAAATTATATAATATAGCTTTTCCTAGAAATGAAAAATTTCCCTTTTTCGCCTTAAACTTTTTATCTAGAAATAATAAAGCAAAATTTTATGGAATATATGATAAGGATAATTTTATAGGACTATTATATAGTATATATTACAAAGATATAGTGTATGTTTTCTATTTTGCAATTAGTGAAGGATTAAGAGGAAAAGGATATGGAAGCAAGGTTTTAGAAAGTATAAAAGAAAAATACAGTAAATATAGGATTATTTTAATGATTGAAGAAATAGATGAAAATAGTAATAATTATAATGAAAGACTTAAAAGAAAAAAGTTTTACTTAAATAATGGATTTAAAGATTTAAATTATAAAGTAAAAGAGGCAGGAGTTATATATGAAATGTTAGGATATAATAACGAAGTAACTCATGAAGAATATAAGGATTTGATGAAGTATTATTTTGGAGAAACTTTATATAACTATGTATATAAAAAAATAAGTAAATAAATTGTATGAAAATTGTTTAATCACCACTACTAAAAAGTAGTGGTGATTAATTATTATTTTAAGATAAGAAATTTAATTTTGTTCCTATCTTATTTTGTTCCTCTTTTGTGTAATTATAAAACAAGCCTATTTGCTAGACTTTTTATATTGAATATGGTATAATAAACCATATAAAATTGAACATAAAATAAGCTATTATAGGTAAAAAAGGAGGAAATCTAAAATGGAAGAAACACTAAAAATAGATGAATTTAAAAACTATATTGATAATGGTGACTTTGAGACTATATATAAAATAATTATAGATAGATCAGTAGATTTAGCAAAAAAAATTGCTATAAAAAAGAAAATAAATCTAAGTAATCTTAATAAAGACAAAAATATAAAAGATACATTATATAATATAATGAATGCTTTTAAAGAGCAAAGTGCTTCTTTTGAAAGTGTATCATATCTTATGAGTATTCTATTAGATTTTGACATTGATATAGAAGATGACCTTTTTTACACAGAAGATGAAAAGTTAAAAAAATATATAAGAGTATATAATAGCGTAATTTATGAATTAAAAGCATACGAAAAAGTAGAAGAAGATATAAAAGAATATGGATATGAAAAGTTAAGAGATGAAAAAATAAATAAACTAATAGAATTATTTAAAGAAATGCTAGAGTATAAAAATAAACCATATAAAAAAGACTTTGATTTTGAAAAATTTGTAGAAAAAATATATAATAATTATCATATCTATCATGAAATTCTTACTGATACTTTAAATCATATAAAGTTAAATACTGTTTATAGAAAAATAGATATAAACAAAGAAGAAAGCATTAAAACAAATAATGTAGAAAATATATTGGCATTAAATACTTTATATGAAATTTTAAGTGATAAAGAAGATGGATATAAAAATTATGCTTACTTTTATAGGGATTTTGAACTTGAAGATGGGATGACATATAATGAGCTTTATAATAAAGAAATAGAAAAATTTGTTAAACTTTTTAAAGATATGTTAGATTTTTTAAATGTAAAATATAATACTAATGATATCTTTAGTTTAATTATTTTGGTAAAAAATAATTACCCATATTATACAGAGATTTTAATGAATTTAAGTGTAACAATGAAAGATCCGAACTTAACATATATTATGATTTTAGATACAATGGAAGATATTTATGATAATTTATCTAAAAATTATAAAAATCATAAAGAAAATATGGAAAAGTATGAAAAAAAGCTAAAAGAAGAGGAAAATGAGGATGACATGTTTCAAGAATAAATAATAGGTGGATAAAATGTTAAAGAAGAATTTTAAAAATTATATAGAAGAAGCTGTAAGAGATAAATATCAAAAAATAGATAAAAGCCAAAGTAATGTTATAACATTAAGAGAAAAAATAAATAACTTTGATAGATTTTTAGATGTATATATAAAAGATGAAACGTACGGAAATTATATAGAAAAATTTTATTTAGAACTAGAAAAGATGGTTTGTGACGAAGAAAAAATGTCATTTAAACAAGGTGTAATTATAGATGAATTTTTAAAAATACTAGCTAGCTCTAGAAACATTAGATTAGATAGTACAAATAATCTAGAAAATTTAAGAACTTTAAATATAATAACAAATGATGAAATGTTAGAAGATATAAAATTATATTTTAATGACAAAACTAGTTTAGAAAAATACTTAGAAAATAAAGGAAGAATAGATTTAATACCAATTGTTGATTCTTGTTATATATCATCTAATATAAATAACTTAGATTATATAAATATAAACATGTATTGGGACTATATAAGTAATTTATTTATTGCATATTTAGAACTTGCAAATAAATTAAAAGATAATATTATGCAACAGTATATATTGTTAAATTTAAATATTAGAGAATATATACATAATATAATAGAAAACTATGAAAATAAAATTAATTTTAAATACATTCCATCAAGTGTTGTAAAGCTTACTTCATATGATTTTTTAGATGAATTTGATGATGAAAATGAAATGACATTACCATTTACTAAAGTAAATGATAGTGGAAAATATAAAAAAATAAAACTTATAGGATATGCAGGAGTTGGAAAAACTACTACTTTAGAGTATATTGAATATCAAGATGCATTAAATTATGATAAAACAAATATAATACCGGTTATTATAAGTTTAATAACTGTAAATGAAATAACAAGTATAGAAGCTTTAATTTGTAGAAAATTAAATATAGATGAGGAAAATGAAGAAGTAATAAAATATTTAATAAGAAAAAATAAAATAAATTTATATTTAGATGGAATAAATGAAATAAGCATTTTAGATGGAAATAAAAGGAAAGAATTTCTTAATCTTCTTGAAGACTTTATAAATAAAAAAGAAAATAAAGATTTAAAAGTAATAGTAACAGATAGAGATAATGATAAAGTTTCAGTTTTAAATAATAGTAATACTTTCTTAATACAAGGTATGAATGATAGTGATATAAATGAATTTATTGAAGGAAATTCTATGCCAGATAAAGTCTTAAAAATAAAAGAGGAAATAAGCAAAAATGAAGAAATTTTAGATGCCATAACACATCCTATTATGCTTAAAAATATAATTACAATAATTGAATGTGAAAACAAGCTCCCACAGAATATAGAAGATTTAGTATCAGTTTATTTGGATAGTATAATAAAAAGAGAGCTAGAAGAAAAAAATGATGAATATGCAAACTATATAAATGATTTTTTAAAGTATTTAGTAAAAAATATAGTAACCACAAAAGATGTTTTGGCAAATCCACCAATTAGTCATTTTGAGATAATACCTATTTTTTATGAAATAGCTGATAGTAAAAAAATAGAAGATTTTGACGCATCTAGATTTTTAGATTTATTAATAAAAATGGGAATTTTAAAAGAAGTTGAATTTCAAAAATATGCATTTTCAGATGAGAGATTTTTTCAAAAATATTATAATGATATTATCGAAGAAATTGATTAGGAGTTGAAAAAATGAAAGAATTTATTCTAAATCAAATTTTAGAATTTTATGAACAAACTGGAAAATCACTTTCTAAAGATGAGATTTTAGAAAGAATAGAAATATATTTTATGGCACTTGAGCTTTCTTCTTATTGTGAAGAAGAAAGTTTAAGAAGTGTTTTAACAGATACTAAAATTTTAATTGAAGATATTCAAAAAATGAAGCCAGATATAGTAAGTATTAGACTTATAGAACCATCTCTTAGATTAATTAGTTATATAGTAGATAAAAATTATTTTGAAAAAAGAAAATTTAACACTGCAACATTAGGAGTTTTATATAGTTTTTTTGAAATTTTAGGAGATAAAGAAAAAAACAAAAAGTACTATGATATTTTGTACAGTAAAGATGAAAAAAACTCTCCATACTTATATCAAGATGAAAAACATCCTGAAAATATACTAAGGAAAAACAAAGAAATTTTACCATTTGTTATGACATACTGTGCTAGAAATGCAGCAATGCATTCTCAAGAAGTACCTAATAAAATACAACATTTACTTAGTATGTTTTATACATTAATAGAAGTATGCTATAAATACAAAAATATAATTATGGACAAGTATTTAAAAAATGAAAAAATATATAAAAGCTATGTAGATAAAATAGTCTCTGATTATGAGGAAAAGCTAAGAAATAATTTTAAGTATATACCTTTAAATATGATAGCATATAAAAATTACTTGTATGATAATATTATTTTAGAATGTGGAGAGGAAGACAGTATAGATTTTGAAAAAGTAAATAAAAAATTTCCTCATGTAAAAATAATCGGATATGCTGGAATGGGAAAAACTACATTACTTGAAAATATTACATATAATGAAATATTAGAATTTAAAAAGAAGAAGTTTAATGTAAAGATACCAGTTATACTAGATATGATAAAAGTTACAAGTTCAAATTATAAAGAAATGACAATTGAAAATTTAATAAACTTAAAATTTGGAGTAGGTAGTATAGCATTAGTAAAGAGAATGATAGAAAAAAATATTCTTAATATATATATAGATGGAATTAACGAAATACAAATTAAAGATAAGGCTATTAAAAAAGAATATTTAAATACTTTAGAAGAATTTATAAGTAGGCATAGGGGAGTAAAAATTATAGTAACTGATAGAGATGACAATTCTTATTCAGTGGCAAATGATGAGGCAACTTTAATACTAATAGGTGTAACAGAAAAAATAGTAAAAGAATTTGTGCTTGGTAACTCTTCAAAACCAGAAATTGTATGGGATAGGATAAATAGTGCGATTTTAAAAAATCCAAATTTATTAAATATATGTAAAAATCCATTTATGCTAAAAAATTTAATATCTATAGTTGAATGTAACAAGGATATTCCAGAAGATGAAGGTGAAATTGTAGGAGTATTTTTAAAATCAATAGTTGAAAGAGAAAGAGTTATAAAAAAAGATGAAATGGCAGAAGATGTATTAAGAGTTTTAATATACTTAGTTGCAAAAGAAACAGAAAGCGAAGAATTTGTAGAAGAAGATACAATTGTTTTAACATCATTTAAAATTTTTGAAATATTTAATGAATATTGTGATAAGTATAAAAGAAAAGATAGATTTGATAATTCAAAGATGCTTGATTTAATTGTAAAACTTGGAATATTAAAAGAAATTGACCTTGAAAAATATACATTTGTTGAAAATGATTATTTTGAATTTTTTTATACTTGTGCAATAGATTTAGGTCTAATATAAAAAGGAAGAAAAAAATATGGATTTAAATGATATAAAAGAAAAATATCCTAATTTAAAAAAATATCTAAGATTTTTAAGTCCTGATAATATCTTACAACGTACATTTGCTATAGAAAAAACAGGAAATGAGGAAATCTTAGATGAATGGATAGAATATTGGAGTGAAATTAATAGAATTAATGCAACTAAAATAATAGTAAATTTAAAAAGTATATCTGAAGAAAAAAGAAATAACTATAAAGAAATGCTAATTAAAAAAATTACTACTTCATATAGCAATAATTCAAATTATAAAAAACTATATTATTTAATTATGGTTAACTTATACTTTAATGATGAAAAAGAAATTGAAAATATCTTAAAATATTTAAGATGGGTAATTGGAATAGAAAGCGAAGATACAGATGAAGCAGAAAAAAATTCACCTATAGAAACGGTAGAATATATACTAAGAAAAAGAGATATAAGAAAAGTTAAGTCAAAAGAAAAACTTATAAAATTACTTGGTATTATTATCCATAAATTTAAAAGTAATATAAAATATGTTGAGTTTTTTAATTCGGAAAACCTACTTGTAATTAATGAATTAGAAGATATACTTACTAATTTAAAGGAAACAAAAAAGCCATATAAATTATATATAGAAAAAATTGTAAAAAAAATAGTAAGTTTAAGAACTATAAAAGGAGTAGAAAATGAATTTGCAATAGCTTCTATAAATAAAGATATATTTAATGTTTTGTTAAAAGAGAGTAATTATAAAACTATTTTTAGATATATATATTTATTAGATTCTTGTAATTTATTTTACCTTATAAAATTAGATGATTTATCAAGACTTGATAAAGCTCCGATTGTTATAGTTGATAACATTATACGTCAAATAGTAAATTCAATGATAAAAAAAGATAGATATGATTATGCTTTTTTGTTTTTAAGAAGGATTAGAGTAAAAGATTATTTTAAGTATATTCCATATGATAGATTATTAACAGACTATTTTGATTTATTTGATAAATACAAAAATAATTCTAGGCGTATACGTTTTAATTTTGATATAATTAATGTAAAAAAAGAACTTTTATTTAAAATAAAATATACTGGTAATAATTATATTGAATGTTTAAAATTATGGATAGATTTCTTAGAAAAAGATGGTAAGAATAATAGTTTAATAAGGCGTAGTAAACTACAAACATTATATGAGATGATAAATTATGATATAGAACTTTTAGATAAAGATAACTATGTTAAAGATAAGTTCTATGAGCTTAGTAAATATGTAAGTAAGCAAGAGATAAATAATAATTCAAATTCTTGTCTAAAAGCTATAGATAAAATATTATCATGTAATGATAATTTAAAAAATATTGTAGATAAAATTAAAATATTTAAAAATACAAATTTTTTCTTAGCAAAAGATTTTTATGAAATACCAGATGCCAAAGAATTAGACTATATAAATACTAATAATTCAATAAGAGTTCATATAAAAAATTTATTTTTAAACTTACTTTTAAATATAGAGGAAGAGGATTTAGAGGATATAATATATTTGTATATGAATACATCTGTAAAATATGATATATCAATAGAGTATTTAATTTTAGAACTATGTAATAAAAACTTTAATAATATACTTTCATATATTAATGAGTATAGCTTTTTTGCTACTTTATCAAAAAAAAGTAACTCTAAAATATATGATGAATTTAAAATAAGAAATGTTAAAAGTGATAACTTTGCTAGATGTTTAAAAGATAATAAAAATAATCTTGGTAGACTAAATGCAAGTCTTTTTAAGTTAGAAATTTTAGGATATTCAAAAGTATACAATGGACTTGAGGTAGTGTGTAAAGATTTAGTAAAAGAAGAAAGTAGTAAAACTAAAGCTATATTTGATGAAAACTTAAATAAATATAAAGAGGCATACAAAAATAATGATATGGAATTACTTTTAAAAAGTGATATTAAACTTGAACCAAGCCTTTATTTTAAAATTGCTAAATTCCAGGTAGAATTATTATCAACATTTAATAATGATAATATTAAACTTTTGATAAAAGACAAAATAAATCCATTAAGATTTCAATCTGTTTTTAATGTTTGTAGAGAAAGAAAAAATACATATGATATAAAAGATATGGTACTTAGCACAGAAGAAGTAATTATAGAAAATTTTACAAATAGAATAAGAAAAATATATAGAAAAATGTTTAATACCAAAAGTATGTATATAGATAATATCATTTTTAGTTATATGAATACATCTGCAAGATATTTTTTAAATTTTGATGAATTTATATTAATGCTTGCAAAAAGTATAAGAAAAAATAATGAAAGTAAGGTAGAATTAAGTAGATACTTTAAGGATTATAATATAGTTTGCGAAGATATAGTAGATGGAAAAATAATAAGTCCAGTACAAATAAACGCAAATTGTTTGGTAAGTACTGATACATCTATAAAACCAGATGATATATCTTGCTATAAATTTTATATTAAAAATTATGATTTTGAAAAAAATATAGTTGAAGTAGAAGATGTAATGCTTATTAAAACTGCACCAAAAAACAGTAAGATGTATAAAAAGTTAATTACCGTTTTAGTTAATTATTTAAATTCTAGTATAGATGATAAAAAAGCTCTTGATGATATAAAAAATGTAGAAAAGGTGCAAGAGTTTAAACATTTAAGCTATGCATTATCTTATAATCTTTTAAAAGAATATGAACAAATATACAAAGAAATAGTATCTAAAAATATAGTAAATGGGTTAGAAAATTTAAGTACTTTTATTAAGAATCTCGGAGATAACAATTACTGGAAATATAAGACCTATGATAAATTAATTGAGAATGAAGAAGAAAATGATTATATAGAAATTAAAAATATTTTCTTAAAGCAAGCAAAAGAAACCCATTTTTTTACTGTTATATTTTGTTATAATAATACGTTTATAAAAGAAATTTTACCTTTAGATGAACTATTAAGTAAGATATTTAAATTTAATATATTTCAAAATGTAAAAATAGATGAAGAAAATATGGTTAATTTACAAGAATATAATATACCTTTAGATGTGGTTTATTCTAAAAATATACAGGTATATGATGGACTATTTGTAATAAATGTAGTTTCAAATAATAAAAAACTAAATATAAAATTAGATGAAGAAGATTTAAAATTATTAAGTTTAAAAAGTGAAGATAAAGTATTTTTGAATCTTAGTGCTACTAAATATGACTTAAAAAATAACATAATATATTGTAAAATAAAATATATAAAAAAATTAAATGATGAAAAATATAAATATGTATTACAATACTTAAGTAAATTAAACAATATAATAAAAAATAACTATTCTATAGATTATATATTTGATTATATTAATAAAGCTAGTATAATTTCAGAAAATTTATATTATTATGATAGTGAAAAAAATATGTTTTTTAGAAGAAATTTTACTATATCAGATTGTAAGGCTAGCTTAAAAACATTATTAGAAAAATATAACAATATTTTATATAAAAGAATAACAAAATATATAACTTCTAATGTAAAAAATGGAAGCATAAATAAAGAAAATATAAATAAACTTTTCTTTATTTATGACAAGACTATATTAAAATATATTATAAGTTTAAATGATTTTTCATACTATGTTAGAGAAATTATAAATCAAAATATAGATGTAGTAAGATTATATATAAAGTTAAAAACTAATTCTTGCTTAGGAAATTCATTATATAAAGTATATATACCAAGATATGATAGCTCACAAATAGTAAAGCTGGATGTAAGTGATAATATAGAAATTATAAATCAGCAAAATTATGTTGCAAAAATATCGAAATATGATAATGTAAATGAATGTGTTATATTAGATAATGTGAGCATTATGACAAAAAGAGAAATAGAAATCTTTGAAGAGATAGCAAAAGAAGTTTATACTGAAGATGAATTAATAAATCTAATAGATACACAAATTAGTTTAATAGGAAAAGTTACTAAAAATATTATATTGAAAATGAGTGAGAAAAAGAGAGGTAGTGCTAGATTTTTAAATAGTTATGATAGTATAGAAAAAGAGAGGTTAGAAAAACTAAAAAAAATTTCAAAGGAATTTTTTGAATATAAAGTAGATTTTATAATAGAGGAATATGAAAAAGTATTATCTACAACTTCTTTTGAAAATTTGAGAACTGTGATCTACTATTATATGAATACTGCTATTAGATATGTATTAAAAGTATCTTTGTTTATTGACTTAATTTTAAAATATTTTAAGGATGAATTTGAAGAAGTAGATGGAATCGTTAATGTATGTAATATATTTAGATATTATAAAATGCCAATTGATGATATTACAGAAGAAGGTAATATAAAAACAGCTTTGCTTTCTGATGATAATGATTTTGTCCTAGATAGTAGTTTAATTAATCGATATAAGGATAAAAATCTATTAAGTGGACGTGTTAAAATTGATAGATATGATACAGTAAATAAAGTGATAATAGCAGATAAAATTTATTTTAAAGATATAAATAATTCTAAGGAGGTATAGTATGGGAATTATTCAAAATATATTTGGAAAATATAACTGTAATAAAAGAGAAATAATACAAGAACCAGACGAAAATATAGAAGATGATAATCCATATAATTTTAATATTTCAAAAAGTGATGCTTTTTATATTGCAAATCAAAATGAAAATTTGAAAACAGATTATTATAGAAGACGTAAGGGGAATATTACTTATATAGGTTTTAATGATAAAAGTATAAAGCTTGTTAGTTTAAATAATAAAAAATATTGGCAAATACAAATATTAGATGGTGAGGTTTCTGGAATTGATTACAATGGTGAATATGAGACTTGTTGGGATGGATTTTTTAGTAAATCTGATTTAAAAAAACTAAGATGTCTAATAGATGTAGATACAGGAGAATATATATATTACCCAATTAATAGAAAAAATAAGTAAAAAGCTAAAATAAAAAGGAGATTAATATATTATGGAAAATAAGTATGAAGTATTTTTTAATTTAGATGATATTACAAAAGATGTATACAAAAAGCATTTTAGTGAAGAAAAATATGATATAATATTGGATGAAGAAAATATACTCTTTGTAAAAAAAGAAAACAAAGAGGATATAAATTTAGAGCATGAAAAAATTATATTAAAAGTAATAGAAAGTATGTTAAAAGTTTACAGAAGAAATGTTAATGGAGTTTTACATATTGATTTTACAAATGATGTAATGCAAATTATGAAAAAAATTGAAGGGGATAAAAATGTTAAACCTTATGATAATAGAATAACTTGGCAAATAAGACAAGCTATTACAAAAGGGATTATATCAAAAGAGTAAAGTAAATAAAAATATTAGTTTGTAAAAATAGTAAGTTGTGTGGGAGTTGTAAGTAGTTGAAGAAAAAATTAAAAATTTTAGCAATTTTTTTAATATTAGTAATTTTATTATATTTTATATTTAATTTTATTAGTGGAATTATATATAAAAATAAAATGAAAGAAATCAGTAAATTTAGTTCTAGTGAAATGATAGATTACACTTTAAAGAACAACAAAAATACAATTATTTCTATAGCAGTTTATGATGAAAATGGGATAACTTATAATATATATGGTGGAGAATATAATTTGAATTATGACTATGAAATAGGTTCAGCTACAAAAACTTTTACAGCAATGTTGATTTCTAGGGCAGTAGAAGAAGGAAAAATAAATTTAGATGATAATATTTCTAATTATCTAGAACTTGAAAATAGGTACTATCCAACTATAAAACGAATAATTACTCACACATCAGGATTTAAACCATATTACTTAAGTTTTCAAAAAATAAAAAATTATTTTTCTGGTGGAAATGATTTTTATAACATTTCAAAGGAACAATTATTAAAAGAATTAAATAAAACAAAGTTAGAAGATAAAGATTATGATTTTAATTATTCCAACTTTGGAATATCAACATTAGGATTAATATTAGAAAAAGTATATTACAAAGATTATAATGAATTGCAAGAAGAATACTTTAAAGAGCTAGATATGAATAACACCTCTGTTGCAATAGGAAAAGGTAATTTAAGAGGATATTGGAAATGGAATGAAGATGATGGATATATTCCAACTGGAGCAATTATTTCTAATATTGAAGATATGTCAAAATATTTAGAAACTTTAATCACATCAGATGAAAGTTATATTATAAAAACTCAAGAACCACTAACTGATGTAAGAGCAGTTAACGATATTTATAATATTTTTGATATAAATGTTGATAAAGTAGGAATGACTTGGATGATAGACAATAAAAATGATATTATTTGGCATAATGGCTCAACAACTAATTTTAATAGTTATATCGGATACAACAAAGAAAAGAAAGTTGGAGTTGTTGTATTATCAAATTTATCTCCTAAAAGTGATGTTAATATGACTTTCATAGGAAATAAGATATTGCACGAAATGTTAGATAAATAAAAAATAACAATAGTGGCCAATTACAATATGTGTAGCAGATAGTTAGTTGCTAATTATCTGCTTTTATAGTATTATAGATATATGAAAATAGTAAGTTATAGGGGAGATTAAATTGGATATAGTTGTGAACAATATAAAAATTCATTATGAGATTTTCGGAGAAGGAAAATCAATTATTTTGCTAAATCCTAATAGTGTAAATACAGGATTAATGAAATTTATTGCAAATAGATTAAAAGATAAATATAAAGTATATATTTTTGATAGAAGATGCTGTGGTAAAAGTGAAAAAAATTGTACATTAACTTATGAAGAATCAGCAAAGGATGTATATGAATTTATAAATAAATTAAATATAGATAAACCATATTTATTAGGATGTAGTGGAGGAGGAACAGTTGCTCTTAATGTTGCTATGAAATACCCTAATAGTATTTCAAAATTAGTTTTATGTAGTGGAGTAGCAAGAAATAATGTGATAAAAAAACCTAATTATGCTAAAATTATGGAAAAAATCCCCTGGTATCCAGGTAAGAAAAGTAATGAAATGTTTGAAAAATTGAATTTTGAATCTCACTCTATAACTAAAGAAGAACTAAACACAATCATCGTTCCTACTTTAGTTTGTAATGGAGGAATTAAAGATTTAGTCCCAAGAGACGAAGCTGAATATATTTCAAATAATATTAAAAATTCAGAACTCTTTATATTAGAAAAAGCAAGTCATTGTAATTACATTTTTAATAGTAATGATTTTTATAATAAGTTAAATGATTTTTTGGTAGAACAATAACTTACAAATAGCAGACTGGTATTTGGTGGAACATACAAAAGCATGGGATATACCTAATACGGAAGAATTAAAACCCGCTTTAGTAATGAGTAAGATAGTTTAACGAACTAGAATTGTATGGATAATTGGAAATGAGTAATTTGGAAGTGAGATGGAAAGTATGAAAAAAGGAATAATAATTTATCAATCAAAATATGGTGCTACAAAAAAATATGTAGATTGGTTAACTGAAAAATTTAAATTTGATTGCATAGAAACACCAAATGCAAAGATAAAAGATATTGAAAAATATAATACAATAATTTTATGTGGTGGAATTTATGCTTCTGGTATAGCAGGTTTATCATTTTTTAGAAAAAATTATGATGTATTAAAGAATAAAAAGTTAGCAATATTTTGTGTTGGGGCATCTCCTTTTGAAGAACAAGCCTTTAATGAAGTAAAAGCACATAATCTTAAAGAAGATTTGAAGAACATTCCGACATTCTATGGTAGAGGTGCTTGGGATGAAGAAAATATGACATTTAAAGATAGGACTTTATGCAAAATGTTGCAAAAAGCAATAGCAAAGAAAGATCCTAACACTTATGAACCTTGGATGAAAGCACTAATGAGTGCAGTAGGAGAAAAATGTGATTGGACTGATAAAGAATATTTAAAGCCATTATTAGAATATATAAACTAAAAAATACAATTTTGTAGTTTGAAAGATTTATAGTAATTTATCCATAAGGTTAATTTGTAAAATGGAAGGAATTAATGGTGATATGAAAAACAAGAAGAAAATAATTTTAATAATTTTAATTATATTATTAATTATAATCATTGGGATAGTTGTTGCATATAAATTGATTGAAAATGGCGTTATAAATAGAGAAAACTTTAAATTCAATGTTGAAAATATTAGTTCTACTCCTGTTAACACAGTAAATAACGATAAAAATAAAGAAAATATAGAATGGGATGAAATAACAGAAGAAGGGGTTAATGAAGAATTATTATTTCAAAATGTAAACACTATAGATTTAGAAAAAATTGCAGCACTATTGCAATCTTTAAGTGCAGAAATTGCACAAAAAGAAAAACAAGATATTAATTTTTATTTGAGTGCGGGATGGTATAAATATACTTTAGATAGTCAACAATTCAACGAAGTTATAAATATGGGAAATGATGCTATAAAACCATTGTATTTAATAATATATAAAAGTCCTAATCAAGGATCTTATGAGTATATTTGTGCAATGGCATTATCAAAACTAGTTAATTTTGATGATATAACTGATTCTTGGTCTACTTCAAAAGAATTTCTAGAAAAGTTTAATCAAAAAGTTATTAATAATAGAGAAAGATAAATTACAATTTAGTTAAAACACTTATATTTATAATTATTCTTATTTATGATATTATGGAATAAAAAAAATCGTAAAGGGGAAATGTTATGAAAAAAAGTGAATTTAAAAAAATAATGAAAAAAGAGAACAAGGCATTCAAAAATTTCTATTTATATAGTGGTATTATAACATTTTTGCTTATTATTGTTATCTTTTTAAATGTATTATTGAATTTAAATGAAGAAATCCCACTATATGCTTTTATTATAAATGCAGTTTTAGCTTTTGTTGTTGCTATACCTTTTGTAATAATTGATGTAAAAAATGATAAAGAAATTAAAAAAATGTATGAATCTTATCAAAAGGATAGCAAAATTCCAGAATATAAAGACAAGACTAATCCTTTAAAAATTTTATTAATTTTAAGTATTATTGTTTTTGTTATTGATGGATTTATAATGGCAAAATATACTTTTATGAAAGAAAATGGAAGAGCAATAGATACGTCATTAGAAATAGTAACAAATCAAGGAAATACTATTATAACAGAATACGAAGACTTAGGTGAATTCTCATTAAAAATACCAACTGAATTTAATATAATGAGTGAAGAAGCTATTAGTAATAAATATCCAACTGGAAATAATCCATCACTTGTTTATACAAATGAAAGAGGGACTATTAATATTGCATTTGTTTTAAATGATGTTGCGATGAGAAATGAAGAAATAGAAGAATATACAAAAGCAATGGAAACTATGTATAGACAATATGCTAATGATATAAATATCAATTTCTTTGAAAGAGATAATCATAAAATTGGAGAGATAAAATTTATCTCCCCAGCATCAGATACAAATATTTATAATCATATTATAGCTTTTTCTGTTGATGGAAAATTAAGATTAGTTAATTTTAATTGCACTGAAGACTTAAGACCAGAATGGGAAAAAGTTGGGGATTTTGTAATTAATTCATTATTATTTACAGATTATCAAGATTAGTAAAAATTATGACAGATTATCTGTCCATTATTTATAAGAGGAGGTATTGTAATGTTAGTTACAGGAATTTTAATTACAATAGTTGCAATTTTTATGGTTTTAGTTCCACAATTTTTTATGAGGCTTAAAAGTCCTAGAATTCCAGATAAATTATTAAAGAATCCTAAAATGAAAATTGTTCTTAGAGCATGGGGGAGTATTTTTGTAATAGTTGGAATTTTATTAATTGTTTTCTCAATTATTTAATAATAAATTGTAATATGCAGGTGGAGGAATTTAAGTGATGAAAATAATAACATTATGTGGAAGTTTAAAGTTTAAAAAAGAAATGATGTAAACAGCAGAGAAAATGGCTCTAAAAGGTAATTGTATTCTTACACCAGTTTATCCTGTGTTAGAAAATTATGAAAGAACAGATGAACAACTAAAAAAGTTAAAGGAAGAACATTTTAAAAGAATAGAATTAGCTGATGCAATATTAGTAGTAAATGTAAATAATTATATTGGAAATAGTACAAATTTAGAGATAGAATATGCAAAAAAATTAGGTAAAGAAATTTTATATTATACAGATTTAATAGCATGATGATAGAAATATAAATTACAATTTTCAAATACTTTATACGAAAGTATAGAGTAATTTTTCTTTTTATGATATTATAATAGAAATAGTAATTTGAAAGTGAGGATTTAATAATGAATAAGGGAAAAACAGGAATATTGATGATAATATCTGGAAATATATTATATTTAGCCTATATTTTCTTTTGTAGCGACGAAATAACACCATTTAGTGAATTTAGTTCAGGGTTACTATTAGGCTTATCCGTAGGAATTAATTTAGTAGGAATAATATTATTGGTACTATATATTTCAAAAAATGAAAAAAATAAATGATTATATAGAAAAGGAGGTAAAAAAATGTATAAAACAGTTGTTATAGAGTATTCGCCAAAGGCAGATGATATGGCACAAAAAGTAGAAGAAAAAGCGAATGAAATGTTAGAAAGTGGCTATGAATTAGTTACAATGTCAATTACAGGAACAGCAAAAGCAATTTTAGTATTTAAGAGCAAATAGAAAAGATTATTACCAAAACCGATAAACTAAGATATATAATAAGAAAAAATATTAATATTATGATAAAAAAGAAGGGAAGGTAAAATATTGTGAAAAAAATTTCTGGAAATAAAAAACTAATTATTAGTGTTATGATAATTATAGTAGTAATTGCAATAATTGTGGGAAGTATAATTTCAATACAAAAAAGTGGAAGTAATATTTCTTTTGGAAAAAAGACTTTAAACATTTTATCAGGTTCTGAAAATGAAGTTTTAGAACCAATACTTGAAGAATTTGAAAAACAAAATAATGTTAATATAAATATGACATACGAAGGTTCAGTAGATATTATGCAAGAACTTCAAAATGGTGCTGAAAACTATGATGCGGTATTTCCTGCAAATAGTATATGGATAAGTATGGGTGATACTAATTTAAAAGTAAAAAATCAAAAATCAATTACAACAACACCTGTTGTATTCGGAATTAAAAAAAGTGTAGCAGAAAAATTAGGCTTTGTTGGAAAAGATGTAACCACCAAAGATATATTAGAAAAAATACAAAGCAAAGAACTTAGTTTTATGATGACATCAGCAACCCAGTCAAATTCTGGAGCAACAGCATATTTAGGATTTATTTATGCTCTACTCGGAAATCCAGAAGTAATAACAGCAGAAGATTTAGATAATGAAGAATTAAAAGCAAACTTAACAACAATTCTTTCAGGAGTAAACCGCTCATCAGGAAGCTCTGATTGGCTTAAAGATTTATTTTTAGAAAGTGATTATGATGCAATGGTAAACTATGAATCAATTATAATCGATACAAATAAAGAATTAGTAGCTAGAGGAGAAGAACCTTTATATGTAATATATCCACAAGATGGTTTAGGAATTGCAGACTCACCACTAGGATATATTGATAATGGTAATAAGGAAAAAGAGGAAATATTTTTAAAATTACAGGATTATTTAATATCAGATGAAGTAAAACCAAAATTATTAGAATTAGGAAGAAGAACAGCATTTGCAATAAATTTCGAAAATAATAATCCAGAAACATTTAATTCAGATTGGGGAATTGATACAAAAAAAGTATTAAATGTTATGAAAATGCCAACAGCAGATGTAATTCAAAAGGCATTAAATATGTATCAAACAGAACTTAGAAAGCCATCACTTACGGTTTATTGTTTAGATTATTCAGGAAGTATGGCAGGAAATGGAGTAACATCTTTAAGAAGTGCAATGAGTATGCTTTTAGACCAACAAAAAGCGAAAAGTTATATGTTACAAGCAAGCACGAAAGATGTAACAATAGTAATTCCATTTGATAATAATGTGTTAGATATATGGAAAGCGGAAGGAAATGATGAAACAACATTATTAGAATTACAAAGTAAAATAGACTCATTAGACCCACAGGGAGGTACAGATATTTATAAACCACTAATTAAGGCAATGGATGAAATTAAAAAATATAATGTATCTGATTATACAACATCTATAATACTAATGTCAGACGGAAAATCGAATGTAAACTCATATAATCAGGTTGTAGAAGAGTGGAATCAAGAAAATTTAGACATTCCAATATTTTCAATAACATTTGGAGAGTCAGATGACAGAGAATTACAAGCACTAGCAGATTTTTCAACAGCAAGAGTATTTGATGGAAAAGATAATTTAGAAAAAGCTTTTAAACAAGCAAAGGGATATAATTAAAATTAAGCTGTTTTTTTAATATGAACAAACAGCAAAAGGAATGGTAATATGTTAATTTATAGAAAAAACATTATAAGATTTGATATTTTAAATACACTAATAGCAATTATTATATTTATTTTACTATTTACCATATTAGAGATAAATATAATAATTTCAGGAATACTTGCAATGCTTATTTATATTGGTAGTGCTTTGTTATTTGCACCAAATAATAAATTAGTGTTACTTGGGATAAAAGATTCAAACAAACAAAAAGAATATATGAATTTATTAGATAATGGCTATGATAATTATGAAAAAATAATTAATATTAAAAATCAAATAACCAAACCACATATAAAACAAGAGTGTAATGACATAATAGGAAAGATATCAAAAATATTAAAATATTTAGAAAAACATCCAAAGAAAATAGGCGAAAGTAAAAAGTTTTTTACATATTATTTAGAAACAATTTATAAAATTGTAAATTCATACTTTGAAATATCTTCTCAAAATATACATACAAAAGAAATTGAAGATGTTATATCAAAAACAGAAAAAACACTTGTAATGATAAATAAATCTTTAGACGACCAGTTTACAAAAATGATACAGAATGATGCATTAGATTTAGATACGGAAATAGATTTTTTAAAAAGCAGTATTCAGATGAAAGATTTTTAAAATTGGAGGTGAAAAAATGAAGTCAAAAATAGTAGGTGGAATTATATTATTACTAGTAATCATAGTAATTATTGCATTTCAATTTGTAAATGTGAATAAACCAGAAGAAATAACAGTATCAGGATATTTAGGTGGAGAAAAAGAAGGTCTTATGCAAGATGAAGAAGTTAAAAAAATATTAAAAGATAAATATGGTATAACAGTTGAATATACAAAAGCTGGTTCTATAGAAATGATAGAACAAGATTCATCAGATAAAGATTATTTATTTCCATCTAGTCAAACAGCATTAGAATTATTTAATCAGACTAAAAGTGATAAATTATATAAAAGTGAAATTGTATTTAATTCACCAATTGTAATTTATACTTGGAAACCAATCGCGGAAGCATTAATTAATAATAGAATAGTAGAAGAAAAAGACAATTCATATTATATTGCAGATACATCAGCATTAATAAAATTAGTAACAGACAAGAAAAAGTGGAGTGATATTGGTGTAAATGATTTGTATGGGTATGTAACAATACAATCAACTGATCCTAATAAATCAAATTCAGGAAATATGTTTGCAGGTTTAGTTGCAAATATTATGAATAATGAAACAGTAGTTGATTCAAGTACTGTTGATACAATTTTACCTAATTTAAAAGACTTTTTTGGAAAAATTGGTTATATGGAACATTCTTCAGGAGATTTATTTGAACAATATTTGAAAACAGGAATGGGAGCTAAACCAATGATTGCAGGCTATGAAAATCAAATGATAGAATTTGCAATAGAAAATCCAAATGATTGGAATATGGTAAAAGAGCAAGTAGCAGTTTTATACCCAGAACCAACAGTATGGAGTTCTCACCCATTAATTGCTTTAAATGAAAAAGGAGCAAAACTAATAGAAGCAATGCAAGATGAAGAAATACAAAAAATAGCTTGGGAAAAACACGGATTTAGAACAGGTGTTAATGGAACAATAAATACAGAAGTTGAAGGATTTTATGGAATACCTAAAAATATAAATGCAGTTATTCAAATGCCAAATCCAGATACGATGCAAAAAATAATGGATGGTATAAAATAAAAATAAATTGTAAGGAGTAAAAAAATTATGGAAGAAATTAAAAAAGAAGATTTAATTATCAAAGAAGGAAGTACAGCAATTACTGAAGAAAATATATATGATTATAACAAATTATCAGAAGAAGATAAAAAAGAAGTAACAAACATTATGAAAAATATAGAAGATGGAGATTCTAACAGTGTGATTCAATATGGAGTAGGAGCACAGTCAGAAATTGCAAATTTCTCAAATAAAATGTTAGAAGATGTAAGAGCAAAAGATACAGATTACGTAGGAGATATTTTATCTAACTTAATGGTTAAAGTAAAAAATACAGACGTAAATGGTTTTATACAGGAAAGTCCGTTAGAGAATATTCCTGTAATTGGAAAATTAGTAGATAAAACAAAGAGATTTTTTGCAAAATATCAAAAAATTGAAAGTCAAATAGATGAAATATCTGAAAAGCTTGACAATGAAAGAACAATTCTTCTAAAAGATATTGTTATGTTTGACAATTTATTTGAAAAGAATACGGAATGTATTCATAATTTAGATTTATATATTATTGCAGGAAATAAAAAAATCGAAGAATTAAAAACAAAAATACTACCAGAAATGCAAAAAAAAGCAGAAGAAACAAAAGATCCTTTAAATGCACAAAAAGTTGCTGATATGAGTGATTTTACTGCTAGATTTGAAAAAAAGATACATGATTTGAAATTAACAAGAACAATTGCAATTCAAACAGCTCCACAAATAAGATTTATCCAGTCAGGGAATAAAGCTTTGGTAGATAGAATTCAATCATCAATACTAAATACAATACCTCTTTGGAAAAGTCAAATTATTCTTGCAATTGGAATTATTAGGCAAAAAGGTGCATTGGATTTACAAAAACAAGTAACAGAAACAACAAATGAGTTATTAAAGAAAAATTCTGAAATGCTAAAAACAAATACAATAGAAATAGCAAAAGAAAATGAAAAAGGAATTGTTGAATTAGAAACACTAAAAAAAGTAAATGACGATTTAATAACAACAATTGAAGAAACAATTAAAATAAGCGAAGAAGGAAGAGTAAAACGTAAAGAAGTGGAAAAAGAATTAGTTGTAATTGAAAAAGATTTAAAAAATAAATTGTTAAATGCAAAAAATAATTAAGATTTTAAAAAAATATTGTCTGCTTTCTTTAATTATAAAATAAAGAGGTGTTATTTATGAATGAAGTTAATTATAATGCTATGATTAATTTTGAAAGATTTAAAAACTTGTTTTTAGCTCAAAACAAGAAATATTATAGAAAAATAGGAATCTTCAGTTCTATATTTTTTATTTCCTTTACAATTTTACTAATATTTGCTTTTATATATGAACCATCAGGAAAAGGGGTTTTATATATTTTAGTAAGTTTATTATTAGTAGTGCTAGGAATACTTCTTATTTTTAAACCATTTATTATTTTTTATACAAGAAAGAATATTGTTACTAGTTGGTTTCAATTTCATGGATTAAAAGATTTAAAAGGCAGTTTTTCTAATTACAAGGTGGAATATAATGTTAATTTATCAAAATATGGTGTTAGTGAAAAATTTGTGTCTGGTGCAGAAGTTAGATTTCCTTGGTTTACATTTACAGGAAAATATGTAGAGTCACCAGAGGGTGTTTATTTTACTTATGATGACGCTAAAAATAGTTCACTTATGTATAATATGCTTGGTGTGAACTATCTTTTAAGAGAAGAACTATCAGGAGAGACGTTGTTTATTGAAAAAGAAGTTTTAAATAAAAACCCTAATTTAATAGAAGATATTAAAAAATCAATAGAAAATTCTAAGAAAATATATAAAAATAAAAATGTTTCTAACGAAGAAAAAGAAAAAATGTTAAACTGGATAGCAAAACGTTAATTTGTAAAAAATAGTAAGTTGTAGATTGGAGCTAGTTATGAAAAATGTAATATATATATTAATTCAATGCACTTGGGGATTGCCACAAACATTGTTAGGATTTATAGTACTTTTAATTAATATAAAAAATAAACATTATTTTTATCACGGTGCAATTATTACTGAAAGAAATGTTCCTTCAAGTGTATCTTTGGGAATGTTCGTCTTTACAACAACTAATCCGATGAAAGATAAAAGAACAAAAAATAAAATACCAGATGAAGAATTAAGTAAAAGGCTTTTAGTTCACGAATATGGTCATACAATTCAATCCCTTATTTTTGGACCATTATATTTAATAGTAATGGGGATTCCATCAACACTATGGGGATTTTTGCCATATTTTCAAAATAAAAGAAACAACGGAGTATCTTACTTTAGCTTTTTTACAGAAAAGCTTGCTAATTATTTAGGTGAAAAAGTTACAAAAGAAAAATCAATGGAAAATGCTATTATATAAATTAAAATTTGTATAGGAGGATAGTTATGAGAAAATGTTTAAGATGTGATACTGAAATGGTAGAAGATTTAGATGTTAAAGTTGAGGGGGGAGCATACGGAATTAAGGTTACACAACAGGGAATTTTTAAAGATAATTTGGGCAAGTTTAAATGTGCTGTTTGTCCAGAGTGTGGTTATACTGAAATTTGCATTCAAGATGTTTCTAAAGTAAAAAAATTAATATTAAAGAATAAATATAAATAGGAGTTTCTATGAATAGTATTATAATATATGGTTCTCATTATGGAACAACAAAACAATATGCAGAAGAACTTTCAAAAAGAACTAATATAAAAGCAATTTCTTTTAAAAAATTTAATCAACAAATAAATGATTATGATAATATTATTTATTTAGGTGCTTTGTATGCCAGTGGAGTATTAGGAATGTCAAAAACACTAAAAAAATTAAATAATATTTCAAACAAAAAAATTCTTATTGCAACAGTTGGTCTTTCGGACCCAACGGATGAAGTAAATAAAAATAATATAAGGAATAATATAAAAAATCAGATACCAAAAGAAGTTCTTGAAAAAGCAAAAATCTTCCATTTAAGAGGTGGAATAGATTATTCAAAATTAAACTTTGCCCATAAAACTATGATGAAATTGCTTTATAATGCAGTTAAGAATTTACCAAATGAAAAGCAAACAGCTGAAGATAGAGCAATGATAGAAACTTATAACAAAAAGGTTAATTTTATTGATTTTTCTAGTTTAGATAAGATAACTAATGAAATACAAAAATAAAGACAAATTACAATTTGTAAGGAGGATTTAATTATGGGGTTATTTGATAAATTAAAAAAGAAAGAGGAAACAAGAGAAAATAATAATAAAGAAATAAATGCACAAGGTTGGGATGCAATAACTAATGAATGTGAAAGAGTATATCCTAACCAGAAAAATCCAAAACATTATGGAACTCTTGTAAGTTATAGATTAGGAGGTAATGATCCATTAGATGGAATAAGTGTATATGATGGTGGAGATTATTGGCATTTTGTAACCTATGGTTTATCAGAATTATATGATAAAGAAAGTGATATAGAAGAAGTAAGTGGTTATGGTATGGAATTTACTTTTAAACTAAAAAAAGATAACTACGAAAATGAAGAAAATGAAATACAATGTGTTTGTGGAATATTACAATCTATTGCAAGAATAACTTTTACAAAAGGAGAATTATTTAATGTATATGAGTATTTATATACTGGGCAGACTACTGGAATAGATAGTAAACAAAAATCTAACATTACAGGATTTATTACTGTACCAGATGACAAATTTAAGGAAATAAATACTCCAAATGGTAAAGTATGTTTTGTGGAATTTGTTGGTGTTACAGATAATGAATTAAAAGCAATTCATAATAAAGAAATTAGAGTGAAAGAGTTATATGAAAAAATTGGAACAGATGTAACTAATTATAATAGACAATCTGTTATATAAATTACAATTTATAGAGAAGGCAATATAAAGAATCCAATAAAAAAGGGAATTATTATGTCAAATAAAAAAGAATTTAGTTCAACATATAAATTAGATTATAAAATGCATAAGGAATTTTCCAGATCATATTTAGCTACTATAAAATCAAGTAGTATAATATTATTTTTAATAGCGGTAGCATTAGTTATTAATATGATTTATGGAAATTATCAAAATGTAATGTTGTTTGGAGTCTTATTTATAATATTTATACTGATAATCAAAATAACAGGAAGAAGTAAAATTGTATACAAACGCTCTAAATTCTTAAATAACAATGAAGACATTGAAACAACTGTAAATATTAATGAAGAAAAAATTATTATGACTTCAAAAAAAGGAAATATAACAAACTATAGTTTTGATCAAATAATAGGTATAGTAGAGACAAAAAATTTACTTATTTTAAAACTTAAATATAATATGGGTATAATAATAGATAAAAGTAATTTAACAGGTGGCACAAAAGACGAGTTAATAGAATTCTTATTTTCTGTATGTAAGAATATTAAAACTAAAAAGGTAGTTTGTGATAAAATATGGTTAATATTAAGAAGAAGTACATTAGTAATATTTGTTATATTATTTGTATTATCTGTAATACTTTTTACGTTAAAGCATTATAAAGCAGACTATTATATTGATATTTTAGAACAAAATAATTATAATGTAACAGTAGAAAGAAAATTATATAACGGTTATAATACTAAGCAGTTTATAATTTCTAAAGATGATGAACATACTACTTTTTATACGTTTGAATTTGGAAGTGATAAAGATGCTAAAAGAAATATAAAGTATTGGGCTAATATTGAAACGGAAGAAAATATAAAAAGTGAATATATAATAGAAGATACTAAAGACTATCAAAAATATGTAATAGATGATAATAATAAGTATGTTATTTTGATAAGAAAAGATAATTATTTATTTTATGGTATAGCAAATTTAGAATATAAAGAAGAATTAGATAATATAGTAAATATTATTGATTCGAATATGAAGTAAATTAGTTAAGATGCACTAGTTAAATAATGCTATTTAAGGGTAAGTAAACCAATAGTCGAGAAAATTAAACTGATTATATGTTTACTTTATATATAAATCATAGTAACATTATATTAGATTAATTAAGGAGGTATAACTATGAAAAATATTGGAGAAACTATTGCATCTTTAAGAAAGAATAAAGGTATGACACAAAATGAATTAGCTGAAAAAATGAATGTTACAGATAAGGCTGTTTCAAAATGGGAAAGAAATTTATCTTGTCCAGATGTTAATACAATATCAAAACTTGCTGATATACTTGGGGTGTCTGTAGAGGAACTTTTAAATAGCAAAAACAAAGAATATTTTAATTCTAAAATAAAAGATTTAGTAAATTTAATATTTAAGGCTGTTGCTTTAGCAATGGGGATAGCTGTTGTAGTTTTAAATATATTAGATAAAATAAATGTTAAATCTTCGATGATAATGCTAGGTATTGGAATAAGTTGTGTTTGTATTTATTTGTTTAGTATTAATGAAAGTAAAAATTAGCAATATTTATGTCTGTTTAATAAAAAATAAAATAGTTATATGAAGAGGAAAATTATGTTAAAAAAGATAAAAACAAGTGTATTTTTAATTATATTAAGTGAAATTTTATATTGGATATTAAACTATTTGTCTAGTAACAATAATAGTAACTTTGGAGATTTTACATCAGGAGTACTACTTGGAATATCTGTTGGTATAAAACTAATAGGTATTATACTATTGTTAGTTTGTATAGTTAAATATAAAGATGAATAGATAATATAAGTGATTTCGGTATTTAAATATATAATTGAAAGGTATTGATATATATGATAAAAGCAATAGTTTATAAAAGTAATACAGGGCATACTATGGAATATGCAAAGATGTTAAGTAAAAAATTAGATATACCATATTTTACAATAAATGAAGCTAAAAATAATTTAAAAAATAAAGAAGAAATTGTATATCTTGGTTGGGTATGTGCTACAAAAATTTCTGGATTAGGAAAAGTAAGAAAAAAATATGATATTAAATGTTGCATAGCTGTAGGTTTATATCCAGAAGATAAAAATTATATAAAAAACATAAAAGACTCTAATAAATTAGAAGATACGCTATTTTATTTACGTGGTGGGTTAGACTATACTAAGCTAAAAGGTATAAAAAAGAAATTACTTTTAATGGTAAGCAATGAAATGGAAAAAGAAAATAAACCAGAAAATAAAGAATTAATAGAGATTTTTAAAAATGGTGCTAATTTTGTAGCAGAAGAAAATTTAGAGCCAATTCTTAAGTTTATAAATAAAGAATAATGTGTGTAAAACTCAATATTATGTTATTTCATAGTATTGAGTTTTTATTAAGTGACAAAATTGTAATTTTAAATATAAATATTTTATGATATAATTGAATTATTGTAGGTGAATTTATATGCAAAAAATATTAATTATTGAAGATGATGAAAAAATTAGAGACGAGTTAGAAAGTTTCTTAAATAAGCATGGATATAATGCTAAAGCGCTTATTAATTTAGATAATGTAGTAGAAGACATTTTAAAAGAAAAAGCGGATTTAATTTTACTAGATATAAACTTACCATATATGGATGGAGAGTATGTTTGTAAAGAGGTAAGAAAAACTTCAAATGTTCCAATTATAATGGTGACAAGTAGAGATAGTGAATTAGATGAGCTTATTAGCCTAAATTACGGAGCAGATCAGTATGTAACAAAGCCATATAATATTCAAATATTACTTGCAAAGATTATAGGATTACTAAAAAGGAATCAGAATGCTGGTATAAATCAAGATAAGATAGATTGTAAAGAATTTATATTAAATAGATCAAAAAGTATTATAGAAAAAGATGATTTAAAGGTTGAGCTTACCAAAAATGAAATTAGTATATTATACTTTTTAATATTACATAGAGGTAGTATAGTATCAAGAGAAGATATTATAGAATATTTATGGGAAAGTGAAGCTTTTATAGATGACAATACTTTAACTGTTAATATGAAAAGACTTAGAGGAAAATTAGAAGAAGTAGGATTAGAAGATATTATAGAAACAAAACGTGGACAGGGGTATATGTTAAAATGAGATTTAAAAGTTATATAAAAGATAAATTGTTATTGTTTTTTTTGATTTTCTTTTCTATAGTATCTATTGAAATAATTCTCCTAGCATATAATATTGAATTTAATGTTAGAGTATATGTATTACTTGCACCTTTAGTTGCAACAATTATTGGACTTTTGATAGACTTTTATAATAGAAAAAGTTATTATGATAATCTAAAGAAAAATTTAGAAGATTTAGATGCAAAATATTTAATACCAGAAATAATAGGAACACCGGATTTTATAGATGGTAAAATTTTAAAAGAAGTAGTACAAGATGCAGGCAAATCAATGCTTGAAAATGTAAATAAGTATAAGTACATACAAGATGATTATAAAGAATATATTGAACTTTGGATACATGAAATAAAAATACCAATTTCTGCAAGTAAAATGATAATAGAAAATAATAAAAATAGTGTTACAAAAAGTATAGATGAAGAGTTAAATAAAATAGAAAACTATACTGAGCAAGCTTTATTTTATGCAAGAAGTAATACAGTAGAAAAAGATTATGTTGTTAAAAAGTCAAATTTAAAAGAAATAGTAAATCAAGCAATATTAAAAAATAAGAATACCTTAATAAACACAAAAACATCTCTAGAATTTGGGGACTTAGATGTAGAAGTATTTACGGATAGTAAATGGACTGTGTTTATTATAAATCAAATTATACAAAATTCAATTAAGTATTCTAAATCAGAGGAAAGAAAAATAAAGATATCGTCAAATACTTTACAAGAAAGTGTCGTACTTCATATAGAAGATAATGGTATAGGTATAAGTAAAAAAGATATAAGCAAAGTTTTTGATAAAGGATTTACCGGAGAAAATGGCAGAATTATTGGTAAAAAATCTACTGGTATTGGGTTATACTTATGTAAAAAACTTTGTGATAAATTAAGACTTGGTATTCAAATTAGTTCTAAAAAAGGTAAAGGAACAGAGGTTAGAATAATATTTCCAAAAGGAAGCTATATAAATATGTAATATATAAATTAAAGAAAATGTATTGAATTTGAGACCTTATTCCATATTACAAAAATGTAAGTTTATTGTCACATATATCGATTGTATCATTACTTTAAAACTCGTATAATAAAAATATACGAAAGGGGAATTAAAATGAGTAGTGTATTAGAAGTTAAAAATGTTGAAAAATATTATGGAAATAAGTCTAATTTAACAAAAGCAATAGACAATATAAGCTTTAAAGTAGATGACGGAGAATTCGTTGGAATAATGGGAGCTAGCGGCTCTGGTAAAACAACACTTTTAAATTGTATTTCTACAATAGATAGAGTAACAGCAGGTAATATTATAATTAATAATGAAGATATTACAAAATTAAAAGGAAATAAATTAAATAAATTTAGAAGAGAAGAGCTAGGATTTATCTTTCAGGATTTTAATTTGTTAGATACTTTAAATTGTTATGAAAATATTGCTCTTGCATTAACAATACAAAAAATTAATACAAAAGAAATAGAAAAAAGAGTAATTGAAGTCGCTAAAAAGCTAGAAATTATTGATATATTAAAAAAGTATCCATATCAAATATCTGGTGGTCAAAAACAAAGAGTAGCATCGGCAAGAGCAATAATTACTAATCCAAAATTAGTACTTGCTGATGAACCTACAGGAGCACTAGATAGTAAATCAGCAAGACAATTACTTGAAAGTTTTGAACATTTAAATCAGAAATTTAATGCAACAATTTTAATGGTAACTCATGATGCATTTACTGCAAGCTATGCAGATAGAATTATATTTATAAAAGATGGAAAGATTTTTAATGAAATAATAAAAGGAAATGATACTAGAAAAGAGTTTTTTGAAAAAATAATTGAGGTACAAACACTTCTTGGAGGTGATTTGAACGATGTTATTTAAACTCTCTATAAAAAACATGAAAAAAAGTTTTAAGGATTATGCAATATATTTCTTAACATTAGTACTAGGTGTAGCAATTTTTTATATGTTTAATTCACTAGATAGTCAACAAGCTATGATTAATGTAACTAGCAGTACTAGAGAAATGATAAAGTTAATGATTCGTATGTTAGAGCTAGTATCTGTATTTGTAGCAATAGTACTTGGGCTTTTAATTGTATATGCAAATAACTTTTTAATTAATAGAAGAAAAAAAGAATTTGGAATATATATGACACTTGGAATGGGAAGAAGACAAATATCTAAGATAATATTATTTGAAACTGTTTTAGTAGGAATATTATCACTTATTGCAGGTATTGTTATAGGAATATTTGCATCACAATTTATGTCTGTTTTAGTTGCAAAACTATTCCAAGCTGATTTAACAAAATTTGAATTTGTATTTTCTAAAGATGCATGTATAAAAACTTGTATATATTTTGCGGTAATGTATTTTGCAGTAATGATTTTTAATACTATAACTATATCTAGATATAAACTAATAAACTTACTTACAGCAATAAAGAAAAATGAAAAAGTAAAAATAAAAAATCCTGTAATTTCAATTATTGTATTTTTAATATCTGTAGTATTGATTGGATGGGCATATTGGATAGTTACTGCAAAGGTAAATACACTTGATACAATAGATAAGATAATTCCTCCAATAATTATGGGAGTAATAGGAACTATATTATTCTTTTGGTCTTTATCTGGATTTATTATTAAGGTAATACAAACAAGAAAGAAAATATATTTAAAAGGAACGAATATGTTTGTATTAAGACAACTTAACAATAAAATAAATACTACAGTAATTAGTATGAGTGTAATTTGTATAATGTTGTTTTTAACTATTAGTATATTATCTTCAAGTTTGTCAATGAGAAATACAATGGAAAAAGATTTAGTAGAAATGACACCTGTAGATATTAATTTATATAAATCTGCAAACTTACCTGAATCTTCAGTAGATAGATATGGAAATGAAATCACATATACAAAAGAGCAAATTGAAGACTCAGAACATCCAATTACATATACATTAGAAAAATATAATTATGACATTAATAAATTTAAGGAGATAGAAGAGGTTATAGTATATGCTACTAATGATTTAACTTGGCGTGATAGTTTTGGAAGTTCGTACGAAGAAATAAAAGCTTTATTCCCTGGGTTATTATATGATAATGCTGAGACAATAATCAAAATATCTGATTATAACAGAATTGCAAAATTATATAATCTAGATGAATATACACTTGAAGATGATGAGTATATAGTATTATGCGATTTTAAAAGTATGAAAGAAATAAGAGATAAAGCATTGCAAAATGGAAATAAAACAATTACACTTAATGGTAAGGAATATCATTCAAAATACGATGAATGTAAAAGTGGTTATATATACATGTCAACAAGCCACGTAAATACTGGAATTATATTAGTGCCAGATAGTTGTAATTTAAAAGAAGAATGGAAAGAACAATATGTTTTAGCTGCAAATTACAACGCTAATACTAAAGAAGAAAAACAAAAAATTGATGAAGATTTTTCAAATAATACAAGTGAGTTAGTAAAAGCTATAACAGATGATGGCATTGAACTTGACGGGATGACAAAAAATGCTATTATAGAATCAAGTGTTGGGATTGCAACTACTGTAGTATTTATAGCAATATATTTAGGATTAGTCTTCTTAATAGCAAGTGCTGCAATTCTTGCATTAAAACAATTAACAGAAAGTTCTGATAATAAGCAAAGATATATTATATTAAGAAAAATTGGTTGTGATGAAAAAATGATAAATAAATCTTTATTCTCACAAATTGCAATATTTTTCATGTTACCATTAGTACTTGCTATTATTCATTCTATATTCGGAATAAACTTTGCAATATCTTTACTGTCAGGACTTGCAAGTTCTGAAGAATTAATTCCATCTATAATTGCAACTGTAATTATAATTGGTGTAATATATGGGGCATATTTTATTGCAACATATATTGGAAGTAAAAATATAATAAAAGAAGAATAACAAAGTGGGAGAACTCCCACTTTTATTTTTCCTATTTTTAAATAAAAAAGACTAGATATTTTTGGATTAATATGATACAATAAAAATGTAAATATATTATTTTTATTAATATTAAGTAAGAAATATATGTTAATTAGATAAGGGGGATACAAATGAAAAATTATTTTGGGTATGAAGGTAAGATATGTGTAGTAACAGGTGCCTCAAGTGGAATGGGAAAAGCAACAGTAGAAATGTTAGTAGACTTAGGTGCAAATGTGTATGCATTAGATTTAAATCCATGTACTATTAATGGAATAAAAGAATTTATTAAATGTGATCTTGCAAATAAAAAGGAGATAGATGAAGCTTTTAAAAAGATACCAGAACATATTGATTCTTTTTTTGGAGTTGCAGGTCTTTCAGGTGCAAAAACAGATTATAGGACTACTTTTGATTGTAACTATACAGCAAATATGTATATTACATTAAATTATTTAAAAAATAGAATGTCTAAAGGTGGTTCAATTGTATATTGCACATCAACAGCTGGATTAGAATGGAAGAGATTTAAAAAAGAACAAAACAAAGTAGTTCATGCCAAAACATGGGAAGAAGTAGAAGAAGTAACAAGAAAGTTAGCATCTAGTGCACCAGCAACATTTGCATATATGTATTCAAAAAGATGTCTTTCACAATTTGCATGTGAGCAAGCTGTTGAATTTGCCAAACTTGGAATTAGAATTAACAATGTATTACCAGCATCAACTGATACAGGGATGAAACAAGAATTTCAAGACATGATAGGAAGTGAAAAAGAATTAATAGCACAAGCAGGTTTAGCAGGAAGGTTAGCAAGTCCTGAAGAAATGGCTTATCCTATGGTATTTTTAAACTCAGAAATGTCGTCATTTATATCAGGATTAGATATGGTAGTTGATTATACTGATACTTGTTTAAAGACATTAGGATTAAAAAAGAATATAGAAGCAATATCTGCAACTAATCCTATTATTTGTGCAATTGCAAAAAAGATGCTTACAAAATCTGCAAATAATAATAGGGCATTAAACCCTAGCTCAAGTGAACAAAAATAAAGAATATCTAACTTTTGTTAGGAGTTGAAATTATGGATAAAGTTCAATATAAAATTAATAATATGCTACAAATTTTAAAAAATATGGTTAAAAGATTTCCTGTTACCATAGTATTAATATTTGTTGTTAGTATAATTTATGCATTTTGCTTAGATGGAAAATATTTATCTAATGAGATAGTAAATAAAATAATGCAATTTTCAGTTATATTTGGTAGTAGTACATATCTTCTTGAGAGTATTACTAAAAAGAATGACAAAAAGAATATATTTATTTATATTTTGTTTTTTATTTTATCAATAATGCTAGTATTTTTACTAAATATTGAAAAAGACTTATTTGGAATCAATAATTTAGTATTTAAAAATTATATAATTAGATTTACTATATGTTATATTATACCCATGCTAATATTATCAATTTACTTTCTTTTTAAAAAAAGTAAAACATCATTTGAAGAATATATAGTTAAAGTTGCTACAAATATATTTAAATCTAGTATAATATTTGGAATACTATGTATTGGATTTGCAATAGTATCTTCAATTTTTGTGTTTTTAATTTTAAATGGTAAAGATTATATATTAGTACTTAAATTAGAGGTAATATTATTAGGATTTTATTATTTACCTAAAATATTATATTCATTTTATGATACAGAGTGCGAAATTGGGAATTTTATAAAAATTATAATAAAATATGTTTTAAATCTATTAGTAATAATAGCTTTTGTTATTATCTATTTATATATTGGAAAAATACTCATTACAAGAAATATGCCATCGAATCAAATTTTTAGAATTATTGCTGCTTTGTTTATAGTTAGTTTCCCAATTTGTACAATGTCAAATTACTTTAAAGATAATAGTATAATATTTAAAATTAACAAACTACTGCCAATATTATTTATACCTTTTATCATATTACAAATATATACAATTGGGTTAAGAATAGTTAGTAATGGTATTACTGAAGCAAGATATTTATGTATAATGTTAATTATCTTTGAAATTATTTATATTATTATGTATTTAAAATATAAAAATAAAATTGAAAACATTCTTTTAGTATTTATAATATGTGTTATTATTGCATTAATTGCACCTTTTATTAATATGTATAATGTATCTAAAATAAGTCAGTATAATAATTTAAAAATATATAAAGAAAAGAGTAATTATACTAGCGAAGAAAAAGTAAAGATTAGGGGAGCATATTATTATTTAAAAGATAGTATTAATGGAGATAAGCTAATAGATGAGATATTAACTAAAGAGGATATTGAAAATATAATAAACTATGAAAATGATTTAAGTAACATTAAATATATATCTTCAAATGTTAATCTAGGTGGCATTGATATTAAAGATTATAATAAACTATATTCTGTTGAAGCTCATATTCATATGGATGAAACAATTAGTTTTGAAAAAGCATTTAAAGGTACTGAGTTTAAAACCAGTGATAATGGTATGTATTTTTATATTGATATGACTAATATAATTAGTAATTGTTTAAATAATGGTAATAGTATAAATGAGTATTTAGATGAAAATCATAGGTTTATAATAGATGAAAATACATGTATAGTTATAAAATATTTATCTATTGCCTATGACGAATACAATAATAATATAAGGAATTACTCGATAGATGGATATATATTAAAGAAATAGGTTAGAAATTTTTCTAACCTTTTTTCTATTTTTTTTAATTTGTCACTTACTTGTCATTTTATATGTATTATAATTTAGTTATATAAAGAGAGGAGATTTTTTATGGAAATATTAAAAGTTGAAAATTTAACTAAAGTTTATGGAAAAGGAGAAACAAAAGTTACTGCATTAGATAATATTTCTTTTAAAGTAGATAAAGGAGAATTCGTAGCTATTGTAGGAGCTTCAGGAAGTGGTAAGTCTACTTTATTACATTTGATTGGTGGGGTTGACAGACCAACAAGTGGAACAGTATATATAGATGGAAAAGATATATATAAATTTAATGATGACGAGTTAGCTATCTTTAGAAGAAGGCAAGTAGGACTTATATATCAGTTCTATAATTTAATTCCTATACTTAATGTAGAAGAAAATATTACATTACCTTTAGATTTAGATAATAGAGAAATAAATAAAAGAAAGCTAGATGAATTAATTAGACTTCTAGGATTAAATGATAGAAGAACTCATTTACCAAATGAATTATCTGGTGGTCAACAACAAAGGACATCTATAGGTAGAGCTATGATAACTAGCCCAGCAATTATTTTAGCAGATGAGCCAACTGGTAATTTAGATTCTAAATCTAGTGATGAAATAGTCGAATTATTAAAAAAATCTAATAGAGATTATAAACAGACTATAATTATGATTACTCATAATATGGATATTGCTAAAGAGGCAGATAGAATTATAAAAATAGAAGATGGAAAAATTGTTAAGGAGGTATAAAGATGACAATTCTTAGCAAATTATCTATAAAGAGTTTAAAATTAAATAAAAAGAGAACTATAAGTACAATCATAGGTATAGCTTTATCAGTAGCTCTTATATGTGCAGTTGGAACACTTGTAAGTAGCTTTCAAGAAACATTAATACAAAATGCTATTAATGAGAGCGGGTATTATCATTTAAAAATAAAGGACGTAACAGAAGATGAGATAAAAACTATACAAAATAATAGAGATGTTTCAAATGTCTATACTTTGTATGAAAATGGTTATGGGATTCTAGAAGGTTCAGAAAATGAATTAAAACCATATTTAAAAATACATTCAATGGATGAAGAAACTTTTAAAAAATTAAACATTAATTTAAGTCAAGGTAGATTTCCACAAAACAGTAATGAAATAATTATTAGCAGACAAGTTATTGATAACGCTAAAGTTAAGTTTGAAATTGGTGATAAAATAAAAATTGATGTTGGTACAAGAGAAACTTTAGATGGATATGAACTTAATTTTTCTAATTTATATGATAAAAATGATGAAAAGTTAGTTAATACAAGTAGTATGGAGTTTACAATAGTTGGTATAATTGAAAGACCATCTTCTAGTTTTGAAAACTACTATGATCCCGGATATACTGCTATTACAACAGAAAATAAAATTGGAAAAAGGGATTTATATATATGCTTAAAAAATCCTTTAGACTATAAAAATGTTATAGCAAATATTTTTGGTGTTAATAGTTTTGAAGCAGTTCAAGGTTATAATGAAAATTTAAAATATGATAATTATAGTATAAATAAAGAATTACTTAGATGGGAAGCTTTTGCTTTTAGTGATTCAACTATTTCTCTTCTATATTCAATAGCTTTAGTAGTAATAGCAATAATAATTATTACTAGTATATTTTGTATAAGAAATTCTTTTGCTATAGCTACAACAGAAAAAATAAAAATGTATAGTATGATTTCAAGTATTGGAGCAACTAAGAAACAAATTAAGAAAAATGTTATATTAGAAGCATTTATATTAGGAATAGTAGGTTTACCTTTAGGTATATTAATAGGAATACTTGCAGTATTTATATTAATTAAAATAGTAAATTCTATACTTGTAGAAAATATACTTACATATGTTGAAGGTGTAATATTTAATGTATCTATATTACCAATTATAGTATCTTTAGTTTTAGGTTTTGTTGTTATATATTTATCTGCCATATCTTCTGCTAGAAAAGCAAGTAAGGTAAGCCCAATAGAGGGATTAAGAAATTCAAAGGAAATAAAAATAAATAATAAAAAACTAAAATCGCCAAAACTTATAAAAAAAATATTTAAGACAGGTGGTGTACTTGCATATAAAAATTTAAAAAGAAGCAAGAAAAAATATTCTACAACTGTTGTATCATTAGCAGTAAGTATATTTATATTTATTACTATGAATAGCTTTTTAACAAATGCTTTTGGTCTTTCAAATTTATATTATACGGATTTAGATTATAATATATTATTGTATAATAATGTTGAAGATTTATCTAAAGAAGAAATAGAAAAAATAAATAATTTAGATAGCGTAGATGAAAGTTTTACATTGTATGAAAGTTCACATGGCTTTAAAGTATTTGACTTAGATAAAGTAAATTTAGAAGATGGATTAGAATTAGTAGAGGATTCAGTCTATGATTATGAAAGTGATACTTCAACACCTACTGGTAAAGGAAAGTATATATCACTAATGGTAAATGCTCTAGATAGTAATTCTTTTAAGAAGTATGTTGAAGATTTAGGGCTAGACTATGAAAAAGTAAAAACTACTGGGGTTTTAGCAGATTCTTATAATTATTATGACGAAAAAGAAAAAAATACTAAGCAAATAAGAAGATATAAATATAACGTAGGGGATACAATAAGTGGAGAAATTGATGAAGAAAAATTTGATATAAAAGTTGGAGCTGTTACAGATAAGAAGCCTTATGGATTAGAACAAACCTTTTATGATGGAGGATTTATAACTGTAGATATTAATGAGTATAAAGATAAGATAGATTTTATTATTAATAACATTTGTATAAATTCAAATAATACTGATGAATTTGAAAAACAAATTAAAGAATTAAATAGTGAAATTAAATATGCAAATATTGAAGAAGATGTTAACTCACAAAAATCTATGATACTTATTATTAATATTTTCCTTTATGGCTTTATAACTGTAATTACATTAATAGGGGTTACAAATATATTTAATACCATTACTTCTAACATGGAATTAAGACAAAAGGAATTTGCAATGCTAAAAAGTATAGGTATGACTAAAAAAGAATTTAATAAAATGATAAATTTAGAAACAATATTCTATTCAACAAAAGCACTTATTTATGGAATAATATTAGGACTTATTGGAACATTTGCAATGTATAAAGCATTTGCAGTAAAATTTGATGCAGGTATGTATATACCAATTGTTCCAATACTAATATCAATAGTTTTTGTATTCATATTAGTCTTTATTATAATGAAGTATTCTATTGGAAAAATAAATAAACAAAATATGATAGAAACTATAAGAAAAGAAAATATATAATTATATAAATAATATAAAGGGACTGGAAAAGTCCCTTATATTGTTATATAATACTTAAGGAGGAAATTATATATGCAAATTTTATTAGTTGAAGATAATGTAATGGTAGCTAAAGGACTAATTTATTCTTTAAGTCAACAAGGATATGATGTTATACATAAAATTAATGTGCAAGATTCAAGTGTATATTTAAAAGAAAATAAAGTTGATTTAGTTATACTAGATATAGCATTGCCAGACGGAAATGGTTTTGATTTATATAGAAGTTATATTAAAGAAATGAATATACCAACTATATTTTTAACTGCAAAAGATGATGAAGATGATATTGTTAAAGGATTAGAAATGGGAGCAGAAGATTATATTACTAAACCATTTTCTGTTAGAGAGTTAATAGCAAGAATTAATAAAATAGTAATAAAGAAAAAACAGAATTCTATATTAAAAATAAAAGATATTGAGTTTGATATAGATAAAATGGTAGTATATAAAGAGGGTAAAGAAATTCAATTAACAAGTCTTGAATTAAAAATTTTGCATTTATTATTTTTGAATCTAAATAAAGCAGTTACAAGAAATTATATTATAGATAAAATATGGGAATGGACAGGTAATGATGTAAATGATAATACAGTAACTGTATATTTAAAAAGAATTAGAGAAAAGTTAGGTAGTGATATTATAGTCACTATTAAAGGAATAGGGTATAGAATAGATGAAAAATAAAATAGTGTTAAAAAAGACAATTATATATAGTATTATTGCAATAATTATTTTTAATATTTCTTTTTTTATATTAGATTTTTATCAGTACAAGAAGTATACTGATAATTTTAATTTAAAAATTACAGCAATTTTATCTAAGGTAAATGAAAAATATCCAAATGTTAATAAAGATGAACTTATTGAAATACTAAATAGTGATAAATTAAATGAAGTTTCTTTAAAAGAGTATGGTATAGACATAGATGAAGATTCTTTAATATTAGAAAACGATAGTTATTTTTTTAAATTTTCATTATTAAATATATTTACTATAACTATAATGTTTGTTGTTTTAATATCTATATTTTTAAAATATAACCATTTTAAAGATAAAAAGTTAAAAGAAATAACTAAATATATTGAAGAAATTAATAATAAAAATTATAAATTAGATATAGAAGATAACACGGAAGATGAACTTTCGATTTTAAAAAATGAAATATATAAAACTACGATTATGTTAAAGGAAGTTGCAGAAAACTCAATGAAAGATAAGACTTGCTTAAAAGATTCTTTATCAGATATATCACATCAATTAAAAACACCATTAACTTCTATTATAATTATGTTAGACAATATATTAGATAATCCGAATATGGATGATGCTACAAAAAATGAGTTTATAAAAGATATAAAAAGAGAAATAGTTAATATTAATTTTTTAGTTGAGTCATTACTTAAAATTTCAAAACTAGATGCAAGTAGTGTAACTTTTATAAATAAATATGAATATATAGAAGATATAATAAATGAGAGTATAAAAAACGTTTCTACTTTATGTGATTTGAAAAATATAGATATTAAAACTGATATAGATAAAAATATAAAATTATTTTGTGATTTTAAATGGCAAGTAGAAGCAATAACAAATATACTTAAAAATTGTGTTGAACATTCAAGTAGTAATTCTAAAATTATAATTAAAGCAAGTAAAAATAAAACATATGCTAAAATAGAAATAATAGATAATGGGGTAGGAATATATAAAGAAGACTTGCCACATATATTTGAAAGATTTTATAAAGGTAAAAATTCGTCAAGTGAAAGCGTAGGAATAGGTTTAGCATTATCAAAATCTATTATTGAAAAAAGTAATGGTTATATTGATGTGGAATCAGAAGTTGGAAAAGGGACTAAATTTTTAATTAAATATTTTAATTATTAACTTTTTAATAAAGGAGTGATTAAATGATATATACTACATATTATAATTCCCCAATTGGTAAATTACTTCTAGCCTCTAAAGAAAATAAATTAATTGGACTTTGGATTGAAGGTCAGAAATATTATTTATCAGGAATAGAAGAGGAATTTACTAAAAATGATGATGAAAAAATATTAATAGAAACTAAAAAGTGGTTAAATAGATACTTTAATGGAGAAAAGCCATGTCCTAATGAATTAGACTTAGCACCTATTGGTAGTAAGTTTAGAAAGAATGTATGGGATATCCTTTGTAAAATTCCTTATGGAAAAGTTATTACATATAATGATATTGCAAAAGAAATAGCAAAGAAAAGGAAAATTAATAAGATGTCTGCACAAGCAGTTGGAGGTGCAGTAGGTCATAATCCAATATCAATTATTATACCATGTCATAGGGTAATTGGAACAAATGGAAGTTTAACTGGTTATGCAGGCGGATTAGATAAAAAAGAATATTTACTTAAGTTTGAAAATGCAATTTAGATATAAAAGATAAAAGGTGATATTATGAAAAAAGTATTAAAATTTATTTTAGTTTTTATAGCTTTTTTAATAGTATTAATAATACTAGATACAATACAAGCTATAGTTTTTAATAATAGTCCAATATTTAAAATTAGAGAGGATTATAACGGAGGAAATTTATACTATATTGATAAAGGAATTCTTGTAAAAGCATATAAATATACAGATGGAAAAAAGGATGTCGTTTTTAGATGGGAAAAATATTTTCCTTATGTAGAAAGTAAATCAAAAGACCAATCATATTTTTATGGAAAAGTTATAGAATCTAATATACAATATATTATTGTAGAGCCAAACGAAGGAGAGGATATAAGAAAATCATCAGATAAGATATCTATATCTCTTGAAGATAATAATGAGATTATATATCCAGTAGGAACAAATTTAAAAATTACATATACAGGAGAAATAATGGAAAGTTATCCAGCACAAATAAAAGTAACCAATATTGAAATTACAGATGATATATAAATGTATAATATAAAAGGATTGTATATTAAAAATATTTGTTAATAGGAGTGATTTAGTTTGAATAAGAAATTAAAAATAATATTAGAAAAATGTCCACAAAACCATAAATGTCCAGCTATAAAAATTTGTCCAGTAGGTGCGTTATCTCAAAATGATTTTGAGGCACCAACTATAGATTATGATAAGTGTATAAGCTGCGGTAAATGTTCAAATTTTTGCCCTAAGAAAGCATTAGTTTTAGAGTAAAGAAAAAATATATTTTAAATGGATAGTTCATATATAGAATTTTTTATATTTAGTATATTAAAAACTTCGAATTATATGTTATAATTATTATGGGTGATTATTTTGAAAATAATAGATTATTCCAGTAAATATAATGAGGATATTAAAGATTTACTTGTTGAGTTACAAGAACATATTACAAAGATAGACAGAGAAAAATATAACATTTTGACTGATGAATATAGAGAGAAATATTTTGAAAAAACTCTTGATGAAGTAAATAGGTGTAAAGGAAAAATGTTTTTAGCAATAGAAGACGAAAATGTAATTGGGTTAATTGTTGGAGTTATAAATAATGAAAACGAGAATACTTATGATTTTATTGCTCCAAAACGAGGTCGTATTACAGAATTAATTGTATCAAAGAAAAGTCGCTTAAAAGGCGTTGGTAAACACTTATTAGGTGCAATGGAAAATTATTTTAAAGAAGTCGGATGTGAAGGCGTTTTAATAGATGTGTTTGCATATAATGAAAACGCTCAAAAATTTTACTATAAAAATGGTTATTTTAATAGAAATATAGAAGTTATGAAAAAAATATGAAGATTAGTTTAAAAGTAATGTTAGACATTAACAATCTTGTTTTAACATTTGTATTTAAGAGTAAAAGATAAATGAACTAATCTATAAACTTTCTACAGACCGCATTTTGCTTAAAAAATTTGATTCATCAACTGATAAAATTAGTATAACATATTCATAAAAATTTTAAATTAAAAACATTAAAAATATTGATAAAAATAAAAAAATGTCATATAATATAAGTAAGGAAAGTAAGGAAAACGAAAGGAAGTGATTTTGTGGAATTAGCAAAAGTAACTACAAAAGGACAAGTAACTATTCCAAAATCAATTAGAGAATTGTTAGGTTTGAAAGAAGGAAGTAAAATTCTTTTTATTCAAAAAGGTAATGACATAGTTATTCAAAATTCTGCAATGCTTGCATTAGAAAAAATACAAGATGCTTTTGATGGCGAAGCAGAAAGACTGGGGTTAAAAACAGAAGAAGATGTTGTAAAAATGATAAAAGAATTTAGAAAAAATAGAAAGAAGGATTAGTTTGAAAGTAATGTTAGACACTAACATTCTTGTTTCAGCATTTGTATTTAAGAGCAAAAAGATGAATGAACTAATCTATAAACTTTCTGTAGAACACGAAATAGTTATTTGCTCCTATACAATTGAAGAACTAAAAGAATTAGTAGATACAAAGTTTAAAGTAACACAAAAGGATTTAGATGAATTTTTAAAAGATTTTCCATTTATTTTAGTTTATTCTCCAACTACAGTAGAAAATAAATTATTTGAAATAAGGGATAAGAATGATTATATTATTTTGCATACAGCTATTATTGAAAATGTTGATGTTTTTATAACAGGTGATAAAGATTTTAACGATGTTGATATAGATAAACCTGAAATAATGAATGTAACTGAATTTTTAGAAAGATATTGTTAAATATACTCCCACAAAATTCTAAAATTATTTAAAATAAGTAGTTTTAGAATTTTGTGGGAGTAACTTATGAAAGTTCATATATAAATTCAATTCGCTGTTTTAGAAATTTCTCAAATTGTAGTTCTTGCTTAATTATCTTCATTTTACACCATCTTTTCATTATAATTTTAGGATGATTGATTTTTGTATCAATTCTGTCATATTAGTTCGAACAGAAACGTCGTTGGAGCAAATCACATACAAGTTACGAACTTTGTTCTCCTTCTAGAAATATTATATATGAATTGGTATTAAATTTCAATAATTTTGAACGAATTTAAACAAAATAAATATGTGTTATTTAATAATATAAGGATAAATAAAAAATAATTTTAATTTTTTTGAACGAATTTGAACGAATTGTTGATAATACAATGATTAAATGATATACTAATATTGGGTGATAATTATGAAAAAAGAAAGTGATAAATTAGAATTTAAAAGAGAAATAAATGATTCATTGATAAAAGAAGTTATTGCTTTTTGCAATTCTTCTGGTGGAACTATAATTATTGGATATAATGATGATGGAACTATTTGTGGACTTAATAATGCTAGGCAAGATTTAGATAAAATAAGTAATAAGTTACATGATAGCATTGAACCCGATGTTAGTTTTTTAGTTTCTCTGAGAATCGAAAATGAAAATGGTAAAGATATTATTATTGTAGAAGTATTGCAGGGAACTAGTAAACCATATTATATAAAATCAAAAGGAATGACTCCTGAAGGTGTTTATGTAAGAGTAGGAGCAACATCACAACCATCTACTAGAGAATCTATAAGAGATATGATTATAGATTCATCAGGAGTAACATTTGAAAAAAATTTAAGTATAAATCAAGATTTAACATTTTTATATACAGAACGCGTATTTAAAGAAAAAGAAATTGCATTTGGTAATAGAGAAAAGAAAATACTAGGTATCATAAACGATAATAACCAATATACAAATTTAGGACTATTATTATCTGATCAGTGTCCATATACTATAAAAATGGCTGTTTATACCGATAATACAAAAAAAGAATTTATAGATAAAAAAGAAACAAACATTGGAAGTGTTTTACAACAACTTGAAGAAGCGGAAAGTTATTTAAAATTAAATAATAAAGTAAGTGGAAAAATTCAAGGAATGGAACGCGTAGATAATTATGATTATCCAGAGGAAAGTATAAGAGAAGTTTTACTTAATACAATTGCCCATAGAAATTATGAAATTCCAGGAAGTACCTTAATTCATATATTTACTAACAGAATTGAGTTTTTAAGTCTTGGTGGACTTGTTAAAGGTTTAACAATTGAAGATATAAAATTAGGAAGTTCTTCTTCCAGAAATCCTAAATTAGTAAGTATTTTTCATAGGCTAGGTTTAGTAGAAGCTTATGGTAGTGGTATTCCTAGAATGCTAGAATTATATAAAAATTCTATAAATGTTCCTAATATCTATGTTGCACCAAACAGCTTTTTAGTAGAAATGCCTAAGATTTCACTTAAGAAAGAATATAATATTATTATTGAATATTTAAGAAACCACGAATGTGCAACAAGAGAACAATTAGAAAAGTTGTTAGGAACTAAAAAAGTAACTACCGTAACTATCTTAAATGAAATGCTTGAAAGGAATTTGATCATTAAAGAAGGAAAATCAAGAAATATTATATACAAGTCTAATTAAAGATTATCAGAGATAGAATAGGATATTAAATAAAAGATACTAAATTATAATAATGTTTTAGTATCTTTTATAAAATTATAAAAAATCCCCAAATGTGAGTACAAATAAAATGGAGCGGATAGAGGGAATCGAACCCTCGCTATCAGGTCGGAAGCATGACATTCTACCACTAAATTATACCCACAAGTACAATAAAAGGATACCATAAAAATTGCGAAAATACAATATAAAAAAGTAAACAAATTTATCAAAATTAAAACAAAAATATGGAAATATACCATCTAATGTGATATAGTATAAAAGAAAAAATAGGACTATAGACAAAAGAAGGGAAAACATAATAATGCCAGATAATAGATTATTAATAATAGATGGAAACAGCATAATGAATAGAGCTTTTTATGGAATTATGAGCTCTAAGTCGTTAATGTCTGCAGACGGAACATATACAAATGCAATATATGGATTTTTAGCAATTTTATTCAAAGAGTTAGACGATTTAAATCCAGATTATATTGCGGTTGCATTTGACTTAAAAGCACCAACCCATAGACATAAAATGTATGCAGATTATAAAGGCACAAGACATGGTATGCCAGAAGAACTTGCACAACAAATGCCGATTATAAAAGAAATTCTAAGAGATATGAATATTACAATAATAGAAAGAGAAGGCTATGAGGCAGATGATGTTTTAGGTACTATTTCTAAACAAGCTGAAAGAGAAAAAATTGATACAACAATTCTTTCGGGAGATAGAGACACATTCCAACTTGCAAGTAAGCATATTACAATTAGAATTCCAAGAACGAAGATGGGAAAAACAGAAACAGAAGATTATAACGAAGCTAAAATAGAGGAAGAATATGGTGTGGAGCCAGTTCAATTAATAGAAGTAAAAGGTTTAATGGGAGATACATCTGATAATATCCCAGGAGTACCAGGAGTTGGAGAAAAAACAGCTTTAAAATTAATTAAAGAATATCAAAATATAGATAATTTATACGAGAAATTAGAAGCTGGAACAGCAGATGTAAAAGGAGCTTTAAAGACAAAGCTGGAAAATGGTAAAGAATCTGCTATAATGTCTAGAACTTTGGGAACTATTTTATTAGATGCACCATTGGGAGTAAAAATAGAAGAGCTAAAAAAGAAAGAATGGAACAAAGAAGCGGTAACAAATAAATTTAAAGAGCTTAGATTTAACAGATATATAGAAAGATTTAATCTAAGTGGAGCAGGAGAAGGAAAGAAGAAAAAGAAGTTAGAAGATTTTTTCAAACTAAAAGAATTAGATATAACAAGTAAAGAGCTAAATGAAGAATTGGAACACATAAAAAATGAAAAAAGATTTACTTATTATTTTGAAAAAACAGATGGACAAGGTTATGGTAATTCGATAATAAAGCAAGAAATAAAATCTATATGCTTTGTAGGAAAAGACAAAAATACAATAGTTTATGTTCCAATAGATGCTAAAAATGAAAATTGTATTAAATTTTTATCAGAAATATTTGAGAGTAAAGAAATAAATAAAATTGGTTATAAAATAAAACCAGATTTTATAATGCTTAAAGAACTTGGTATAGAATATAATAATATAAAATATGATGCAGAAATTGCAGGATATAACTTAAATCCAACAGATAAGAACACAATAGAAGAAATGAGTTTAAAATATTTAGAAATAGACATAAGCGAAATTCTAGAACAAGAGTTTAAAGGAGCTATTAAGGAAGATACAAAACAAATAAATTTATTTGATACAATGCAAGAAAACGATAAAACTCAAGAAGAAACTCAAAGAAAAACAAAGCTTACAAAGGGATTATACTGCTATGTAATAGAAGAGCTAGAAAAAATAACTGTAAAAAAACTAGCAGAAGAACAAATATTAGCATTATTTAACAATATAGAAATGCCTCTTCTTCCAGTACTTGCAGAAATGCAATTTAATGGTATGTTAGTAGATAGACAAGAATTAATAAATTTAGGAGTTGGACTAAAAGAACAATTAGAACAACTAACAAAAGAAATATATGACCTTTGCGGAGAAGAATTTAATATAAATTCACATCAACAGCTAGGAAAAATTTTGTTCGAAAAACTACAATTACCAGTCTATAAAAAGACTAAAAATGGATATACAACAGATGTTGATGTATTAGAAAAACTAAAAGACAAACACCCTGTAATAGAAAAAATATTAGAATATAGAACGCTTACAAAATTAAATTCAACATATATAGAAGGTTTGATGCCATATATAAATGAAAAAACAAGTAAAATACATTCAAGCTTTCATCAAACAATTACAGCAACTGGAAGAATAAGTAGTACAGAACCAAATTTGCAAAACATTCCAACAAGAGCTGAACTTGGAAAACAAATAAGAAAAGCGTTTAAACCAGCAGAAGGAAATGTTTACATAGATGCAGATTATTCTCAAGTAGAATTAAGAGTACTTGCACATATATCACAAGATGAAAATATGACATATGCATTTAAACACGGAGAAGATATACATAGACAAGTAGCCTCTAAAATATTGAATATACCAATGGAAGAAGTTACAAAAGAGCAGCGTTCATCTGCAAAGGCTGTAAATTTTGGAATTGTTTATGGAATAAGCGATTATGGTTTAGCAAATCAAATTGGAGTAAGCAATAAAGAAGCAAAAGAATATATAAGTCAATATTTAGAAAAATATAGTGGAATAAAACAATTTATGGCCGATATAGTAGAAAGTGCAAAAGAAAAAGGCTATGTAGAAACGTTATTTGGACGAAGAAGATATGTTCCAGAAATAAAATCTAATAACTATATGGTAAGACAATTTGGAGCAAGAGTTGCAATGAATACACCAATACAGGGAACAGCAGCAGATATAATGAAAATTGCAATGATAAATGTATATAAAACATTAAAAGAAGAAAAAATAGAAGCAAAAATAGTGTTACAAATACATGATGAGTTGTTACTGGAAGTAAAAGAAGAAGATAAAGAAAAGGCAGAAAAAATTTTAAAAGACTGTATGGAAAATGCAAAACAATTAAGTGTGCCATTAGAAGTTGAAGTATCTGAGGGCAGCGATTGGTACGAAGTAAAATAACTAAAGGAGAGAAATTTGAAAACTATATATAAAATTATTGCAGTAATTGCAATTCTAGTAATAGTAGTAATTATTATTGCTAAAGTATTTAATATAGAACAAATAATTTTACAAAATATATATCCTAAAAAATATGAAGAATACGTAGAAAAATATGCAGAAGAAAATAATATAGATCCATTATTAATATTTTCTATAATAAAAGCAGAAAGCAACTTTAAAGAAAATGCGGAATCTTCTAGTGGGGCTGTAGGCCTAATGCAGCTTATGGAAGAAACTGCAAAAGAAATTGCAGAAAGTATGGATGAGCCAATATTAGAAAAAGAAGACTTAAAAGAAGCGGAAACTAACATAAAAATTGGAATAAAATATTATTCAATACTACAAAAAAATTATGATGGTAATATGCTTCTAGCTCTAACTGCATATAATGCTGGAATAGGAAATGTAAATACATGGATTAAAAATGGAATAATAAAAAGTGACGGAAGTGACATAGAAAATATTCCATATAAAGAAACAAATATGTATGTAAGAAAAATTATAAGAAACTATAAAATGTATAATAAAATTTATACTAAAAATGATTCTTATTAAAAAGGATGGCACATATGAAAACTAAAAAAGTAAGTATAAGTATATTTCAAATATTCATTGCAATAATTGTTATTGCAATAATAATAGTAGCGATAGCCGTTATAAGAAATATTACGAATAAAAGTGGAAGTATTCCTAAAGAAGAACAATTTGCTGGAAGCGGAAGTGTAGAAGATCCGTATCAAATTTTATCTGAAGAAGACTTACAAAAATTATATGAGAGCATACTAAAAGGTGAGTCGTATCAGGGCAAAAGTTTTAAACTAATAAACAAATTAGAACTAAGTAAAGAATTAAATCATAATATTAAAACTACTGCAAAACCAATATTTGAAGGAGTTTTTGATGGAAATGGAAAAACTATAACAGGGCTAGTTATAAATATAGACACATCTGTAATAGAAGAAAACTATGGATTATTTGGAATTAATAAAGGAACAATAAACAATTTAAGAGTAATTGGTCAGATTAATGTAAATGAAGACTTAGAAAATTCTAAAATAGATGTAGGAATTTTAGCAGGCATAAATGAAGGAACAATCTCTTCTTGCAAAGTTGAAGGCTCTATCAAAGCTAACGTAAATAATGCAGACACTACAGTAAAAATTGGTGGAATTGCAGGTATAAATAAAGGTAAAATAGAAAATTCTTCTAGTAGTACTAATATAAATTCAAATCAACAAAAAGGTGGAATAATAGCTTTAAATGAAAAAAATGGTGAAATAATAAATTGTGCTAATAATGGAGAAATAATAGAAAACACATCTACCATCTATTATACGGCTGGAATTTGTGCAGAAAACATATTAGGCAAGATTACATCATGTAACAATAATGGAAAAATACAAGGAAAATTAGCAGGTGGAATTGCAGGAAACACAACTGGGAATATTACATCATGTCAAAATACGGCAGAGGTTAGTAACTTAGATGAAAAATCTAACAATGATGAAATTTCTGCAGGGATTGTGGCTATGGTCCAAAGTGCAATAATAGAGAATTGTAAAAATACTGGAAAAATATATGGACTAACAGATATAGCTGGAATTGCAGGAAAAAATAATGGAAATATAGTACAAGCTACAAATGAAGGCGAAATATTAAAACAAGAAGAGGTAATAGCAAGTAAAGTATATATTGGAGGAATTACAGGCACAAATTTAGAGCAAGGCAAAATATCTACTAGTAAAAATAATGGAGCAGTAAGATCTTCTTCTGATAATTTAGTTATATTAGGAGGAATTTGCGGACTTTTGTATAATAATTCAATAGTAGAAAATTGTGAAAATAATGGAAATCTATATGGACAAGCTAAAATTGTAACTCCAAACGAAGACTTAAGCGAAAAATGTTCAAACTGTGTAAATAATGCAGGAGGACAAATAGACACAGTAGAAAATGGAGAATTACAAATAGGCTTAATATATGGAAATATAAAAGAATAATAAATAAGGAGGAATTTTATTATGGCAATATTAGTAACAGGAGGAGCTGGATTTATAGGAAGCCACACAGCAGTAGAACTTTTAAATGCAGGAAAGGAAATAGTTATAGTAGATAACTTTTCTAACAGCAAACCAAAAGCATTAGATGCAATAAAGAAAATAACAGGAAAAGATTTTAAATTTTATGAATTAAATTATTTAGACAGAGAAAAATTAGAAAAAGTATTTGAAGAAAACAAAATAGACGCAGTATTAAACTTTGCAGGATACAAATCTGTTGGAGAATCTGTAAAAAAACCTTTAGAATACTACGATAACAATATCTCTGGATGTTTAGTATTATTGGAGACAATGAAGAAATACGGAGTAAAAAAATTCGTATTTAGTTCATCTGCAACAGTGTATGGCGAACCAGAAAAAATACCACTAACAGAAGACTGCAAAACTGGAGGTACAACAAATCCTTATGGAACAACAAAACTATTTATAGAACAAATTTTAAAGGACTTATACGCATCAGATAATTCTTGGGACATATGTATATTAAGATACTTTAACCCAGTTGGAGCACACGAAAGTGGACTTATTGGAGAAGAACCACAAGGCGTACCAAACAATTTAATGCCATATGTAGTAAGAGTTGCTTCAGGTGAATTAAAAGAACTATCTGTATTTGGTAACGATTATAATACTCCAGATGGAACAGGTGTAAGAGATTACATTCACGTTGTAGACCTTGCAAAAGGACATTTAGCAGCACTAAACAAACTAGACAAAGAAGGAAAAGGATTATATATTTATAACTTAGGAACTGGAACAGGCTATAGCGTATTAGATATGGTAAAATCATTTGAAGAAATAACTGGAAATAAAGTAGCATATAAAATAGCACCTAGAAGAGCAGGAGATATAGCAACTTGTTATTCTGATCCTAAAAAGGCAAAAGAAGAATTAGGCTGGGAAGCCGAAAAAGGCATAAAAGAAATGTGCGAAGATTCGTGGAATTTTATACAAAAAAATAAATAAAATAATCTGCTAAAAGAAAAGGAGCAAAAATTATGCAAAGTCAAATGCGTACATCCAGAGCAGGTGGAGAGCTTATAAGCTTTAAACTAGATGGAGTAGAGAAAATACACCAAGGACAAGATTGCGTAGACGAAAAAGGAAAGGTATATTGGAAACGTCATTTTCCAGTACTTTTCCCAATTGTCGGAAAGTTAAAACAAAATAAAACGATAATAAATGGAAGAACATATGAAATGGGTCAACATGGCTTTGCAAGAGATATGGATTTTGAACCTATAACAAAATTAGACAACTTCCATTCATATGTATTAAGAAGTAGTCCTAGCACATATATAAAATACCCATTTGACTTTTCTTTATATATAACTTATAGAACAGATGGAAATAAACTAACAACAATATATAAAGTAGTAAATGATGGGGATAACAATATGCAATTTGGAATTGGAGGACATCCAGCATTTAAAATAGACGAAAAAGATTTAATGCAAGAGGAATACTACATTGAATTTGAAAAAGATGAAGACAAAATTCATTTTCTATATTTAGTAGACGGACTAATTGGTACAGAATATGCAAAAAATATAATGATAGATAAACGCAGAATACCAATTACAAAAGATACATTTAAAAATGATGCTGTAATAATGAAGGGAATAACATCAACAAAAATCAGCTTAAAAAAGAAGACTGGTAATAAAACATTATTAACAATGGACTTTGAAGGGTTCCCTTATTTAGGAGTATGGTCAAAACCTGGAGCACCTTTCATTTGCATAGAACCTTGGCAAACAACAGCAGATACAGTAAAGGGAACAGGAGTATTTTCACAAAAAACAGATTTAATAACACTTGCACCTAAAAAGGAATTTGAATGTAAATATACAGTAGAATTTTTTAATGTATAAAAAAGATATATTGTTTTTTCTAAATAAACGTTGCATACAAAAAATTATAGGGTAGTATGAAAAGCAAGAGTAAAAGTTGAAAACTTTTAGATTTGTTATAACAAAAACTAAAGTAAAAAAATAAATTAAATTCTGGTGGAGGAAAAGGTTATTTAATAAATAACTAAAACAAAAAATGGGAAAACTAATTTTAATAGGTATTGGACTTATAATTATGGTGGTTTCAGTAGTTATGGTGTATGATGCAAGAATAATAGCAAGTAATGTTTTTAGCTCAAATGAGGTAAATGAAACTACTAAAATATTAAAAGTTGTAGGCTATATAACTCTAATGATAGGACTTTTAATAATATATTTTGCAAAATAATAAAAAATCTTAAAACTAAATATGTAGCATTAACATTAAGAGTTAATGCTTTTAACATATAGTTTTAAGATTTTATAAACTTTCATATTCAAATTGCAAAACTAAGAAATTGTTCTTTCGTCAATACCTTCATCTTCTTTTGAATCATCTAAATTATTTGCCATTTGACTTAAACCATAATCGACATAAAACTGTCCAATTACTTTGGCGTATTTACTCATAAGTGAAGATATTTGATCTAAAAATTCTTTATCATTTACAGATTTAGAAGCAGAATAATTTATAGCTTCTTTGACACTGCAATTTGTATCAGACATTTGCTTTTTTGCATTAGATATATATACATTTAAAACAGCACCTTCTAAAAGTTCTCTATAAGAAGAAGTTCCTAATTGTTCCAAACTGTAAGAACAAATAGTTGTTATATCATTTAGACAAGATTTTTTTTCGGCAAATTCCATACACTTATAAGTAGGTTCTTTAAAATATTTTAAATATAAATTATTAAATTTATTTCCATTAATAAAATCTAAAATTTTATCAGCAGCAGATGAATTAGCATTTATTTCTGCTGCTAATTGGTTATCAACAGAATTTATTATATTACCATTTTCATCTCTTTCATAATCAATGTTTAAACTTTCAATCATATTTATTTCCTCTTTTTTTGCAATATGTAATTATTATAACACGCTAATATACATAAAACAAGCAAATATTGCAAATATATTACTGTGTTACAAAAATATTTCCTTTTTACTTTTCTTCAATAAAAGGAATTTTATTTTTTAACTCAGTAGAAAAATTACCATCATAAATTGAATTTGTGTTATCTGTTAAAGGTATTTTTATATTTACATTTGCTAAATATTTTTTTGTATTGCTTGTTTGTAAATGCATTTGAAAAGATAAAGTACAATTAATAGAACTTAAACTTATACCTGCTCTTTTTAAAATGGATCCATCATATACTAATGGATTTGTTAAATCCGAAATTAAAGAATTTTTCTTTACAAGATTTACATATTCAAGAGTTAGAGGTGTATTCGTACTTGAAAAAGTAAAAGAATTTTCAAGTAAATTTTCTGGTTTTAAGTTAAATTTTCCAAATTCATTTACGTCTTTATAATATAAGCTGGGTGAGCCTGTTTCTAGATTATTAAATTTTATATTATCAATATAAATAGAATCAATCCTATTATCAGTATTATCTAAACCATCATCAATTGCGGAAATATACATTGCAATTTCCGTAAATTGATATACATCTAAATCCCACATAGATTTTTTAGTTTGGTTACTTATTGCATCAGCACTGCTGTATAGATAGATTTTATCTATTGAAAAAATTTGCTTATCATTTAATGCCGTGATGTCTGCAATGGTATTAGACAAGGCCTTTTTTCGCTCAGCATCATTATAATTAATCCTAACTAAAACAATTAATAAAATAATAAGAAGAACAAAACAAATAGATTTTATAATAAATGGTTTATGTTTTTTCATCAAAATAACCTCCAAATTAAATTTAATCATATTATAAGCATAAAAAAGGATAAAAGTAAATAATCCCCATTCATATTTATAAAAATTATTAATAGTTTTTATTATGAAAAGTTTTCCGTAATTTTCCAAGAGAGTACGACGGCATTATACAAAAAGACAAAAAATGTCAAATGTTTCCAAAAATGATTACAGATAATTTCAAAATTAAAATAAAAATTATAGTGCTAATTCATAGGACTCTGTATTATACAATATCAAAAAGAAAATAAAAAAGTAAACTAATAGTTGTAAAATTATTAGTTTTTTGATATGATAAGTTCAATTAATATAGAAAAAGAATAATATAGAGGTAAAATATGTTAGATTTAACAAATGCAATAGAAGAAATCAATTATTATAAGGGCTCAGAAAAGAAGAAAACCTTACTATATAATGGTAAGAAATATCTTGTAAAATTTCCAGATCCAATAAGAGAAAAAGGGAAAAATATATCATACATAAACAATGCTTTCTCAGAATATGTAGGAAGCAATGTATTCAAAATATGTGGTTTTAAAGTACAAAATACTATGCTTGCTGTATATAAATATAATAGAAAAGACAAAATTGTTTGTGCGTGTGAGGATTTTACGGACAAGAATCATATTTTATATGAATTTGAAAATTTAGCACTTAGCACAAACCCAGATAAAAAAATCGAAACAGAATTATCTGATATAATGGATGTTATTGATGAAAATAAAATGATAAATTCTGAAGAGACAAAGAAAAAGTTTTGGGACATGTTTATTATAGATGCTTTAATTGGAAATACAGATAGACATAACGGAAATTGGGGATTTTTAGTAAATACTGAAAAAAATGAAATAAAATTTTCTCCAATATATGATTGTGGATCTTGTTTAAATCCAATGCTTGAAGATGAAGAACTTGCTAAATTAAATGATGTAGAATTAAAGAATTTAGCAATAAATTGTTATTCGTGCATTAAGGAGAATGGTAAGAAAATAAATTATATGACATTTTTAAAACAAATGGCAAATAAAGAATGTAATGATGCTATTAGAAGAACATTTGAAAAAATAAAAATAAAAGATATTTACAAATTTATAGATGAAATTGAAGAAATATTGGATGTAAGAAAGAATTTTTATAAAAAGATAATAGAAATAAGATACGAAATATTAAAAGAGATATATGAAAAAGTAAATTAACAAAAATTAAAATGAGTGACTAAAGTATTTTAATATAATATGTTAAATCCGATAAATAACAATGTGAAAAGTATCTTGAAATAATAATAACAGTGTGTTATTATAAACAAAAAAATATGATAAAGATAACAAAGGAATAAATTTATTATGAATAAACCAGCAAAGCCTTGTGGAGGAAAAATAAAAATGAAAAAACAAAAAGCAGAAGGAATTACCATTATTGCACTTGCCATTACAGTAATAGTGCTTCTAATATTAGCAGGAATTTGTTTAAATTATGTGTTAGGAAATAATGGAATAATTGCAAAAGCTGAAGGTGCAAAAACAGAAACGGAGATTGCAAGTGAAAAGGAAAAAATTAATTTATCAGCTGCGGCTGCACAAACAAGTAGTGATAAAGGAACTATAAGTAGAGATGACCTTGATGCAGAACTAAAAAATCAATTTGGCGAAGATTATATACTAGAGCCAGATGATGATGCAGAAGAGTATGAAATAACATGCAAAAAGAGTGGTAGAAAATATATAATCAAGAGTGGAATAAAAAAAGAGGAACTAACTAAAGAATTAAATGATTATAATACAAAATTTACATTCAGTCCAAGCGGTTGGACAAATGGTAATGTAAAAGTTAGTGTAAAAACAACTGTTCAATCATATACTTTACAAACAAGCAAGGATGGCAAAAACTGGGATGAAGCAAGTGAGCAAACATTTACTGCAAACGGAACTATGTATGTAAGATTATGGGATGGTAAAGCATCAGTTTCAGAAATGACATACAAAGTAGCTAATATAGATAAAAGTACCCCGAAAGTATCTGCAACAGCACTAAACACTAATAGTATAAAAATAAGTGCATCAGATAGTGAAAGTGGAATAACAGGTTATGCTGTAACAACAAGTTCTACGAAACCAGAAAACTTTACAGGAGTTACGAATACAAAAAGTTTTGAAAATAGTATATCAAAATTGGCACACAATACTACATATTATGTATGGATAAAAGATAAAGCAGGAAATACATCACAATATAGTTTAAAAACACCGGAACTACAGGCAGGAAGTTTAAAATTATCTAAGGCAACGACACAAAAATCTGATGCAAGTGACGTAGCAAATAATATTGGCTCATATATAGGCAGTACAGTAACAAATTATACTCCTAATGGAGGAGATAAAAATGTCGGATGGAAAATATTTTATGCTGGTAAATCAGATGCGGGGGACTCATCAGAGACTGATCATATATATTTAATAGCAGATGATTGTATAGACATAAAGAATTCAGCAGGGGAATATAATACACCTGTATCAGCAAATGAAAATCAGGTGGATGCATTAGTTGATGCTCCAAAATGTGCTGCACTTATGACTATCAAAAATGAAAGCTCAGGAGATTCAGACGAGGATAGTTTGGCAAAAAATTGGGAAGATGGTATGGCATGGAAAGAAAAACAACCACTTAAATATTTATTTAATACAACGGGATGGACAAATTTGTATGGTAATGAATATGCGGAATGGGCAATAGGAACACCAACTATAACAATGTTTTTGAAAAGTTGGAACTCAAATGTTGGATACACACAATATAAGTATACATATGATGGCAGTTATACATTAGCTGGAAGTATGTTTGAATTATCCTTTGATTCTGATAAAGTTGAATATAATGATTCATTATATTTTCCAAGTATGAATAGTGGAGTAAGAAATAGTTGTTATGGCTATTGGATGATAGGCAATAGAGAAACGGATGGAATTCGTGAGAGAACATGGTCGGCAATAATTGATGAAAGTGGAAACCATACTGTAAGAGCTTATATGTATGGAGAAAATACATTAGGCTTTAGACCAGTAGTATGTTTAAACACTAATGTTAGATTACAAGCGGATGGAATGGATAGTGAGGGAAAGGCAAAATATAAAATAGTTGAAGCATCCAATGAAGAAACTACTTCACAAGTTTACCCGAATGGTGAATGGAGTTCGCAAAATGTATATGCAACCCTTGTGAGTGGAACGACAGGAAGTGGAATAAGTACAAGTTATGAGAGTATTGCTGGCTCTGCACAGAATGTGACAGCAGGAACAACAAATACAAGTGAAATACAAACGGATGGAACAACATTAAGAGTTAAAACTACTGATGGTACAAATACGGTTTATAGCAATAACTATATTGTAAAAATAGATAAAACATCTCCAACTCCAGGAACCCTAACAATGAAACAAAACAGTAGTACTGGAGTAGAGTATACTAGTGGAATAACAAATAATAATATATATATACAATTAAATAATGGAAATGATTCTACAAGTGGGCAAAAAAGTAATGTTTATAAATTAAAAGGAGTAACAGAAAGTGAAAATTTAACAGAAACTTCAATAATTACAAATAAGGGAACTACAGTGGCAATAGTAACAACAGTAGATAATGCGGGAAATACAGCGACAAGAACCTATAATATTACAAAACAGTTACCAAAACTTTCTACTCCAAAATTAACTACAGATAGTTATTCAAATTTATATTGGAATAGTGTTGAAAATGCAACAAAATATGTTATACAAAGCATAACAAAAACAGCAGAAGTTGAAAAAGACAAAACATCTTATGATGCTTCTCCATTTTATGATTATTTTGGTACAGGGGGATTTGTAAGAATTAAAGCTGTTGGTGATGGCGTAAATTATGAAGATAGTAACTGGTCAGAATCTGTACAATTAATGTATTGTTTATCAGGAGAAACTGAAATCGATATATACGATGAAGAAAAGAAAAAGAGAAGAAAGAAAAAATTAAAAGACTTAAAAGTCGGGGATAAAGTAATATCATTTAATACAGAAACGAAAAAATGGGAAATTGATGAAGTACTAAATGATGATATGCACGAAGTTAAATTTGAGCTAAGTTATGATATATGGACTTTCTCTGACGGCACTCAAATAACAACGGTAAAAAGACATGAATTCTACAATGTGAGTCAGGAAAAACTAATGTATATTGATGAATGGAATATGGGAGATAAAATATATAAAGAAGATGGAACAACACCAAGCTTAGTAAAACATGAGCAAGTACAAGAGCCAATACGTCATTACACATTAATGACAAAGAATCATAACTATATAGCAAATGGATGCTTATCTGGAACAAGAGAAATGAGAAAAATAAAAGTAGAAGATTTAAAACCAGTGGATATTGATTAAGAGTGAGGAAAAGAAATGAAAGGTAAAAAAATAATTTTCTGTATTATTTGTTTAGTAGCAATATTATCAATAATTATCGCATTTGGAGTAAGCCAAAAAGACAAAGCAAATAAAGAAAATCAGAATAATATGCAAATAGAATTACAAGAAGGTAGCAAAATTGATGTAAAAAATCTAGAAAATGCAAAAATTGAAAATGGAATGAAAGTAAACAATTCTCCAAAAGCTCAAGAAGAAAAGATAGTAGAAAATCTTAAATATTCAGAATTTTCGATGGATTCTAAGAATGGAGAAAGCAATTTTAGAGTAAGAGTTACAAATATAGGAAAAGAAAAAACGGAAAAACAATATGTAAAAGTAACATGCTTAGATGTAAATGGAAATTCGATTGGAGAAATTTATTTATTAGTTTCAGAGCTTAAGCCAGGTGAGTCGATAAGTGCAACAGCAAATATAGCAGATGACTATATAAATTTATATGATTATGAAATTTCAAAATAAAAAATAAAAACAAAAAAGTAAACTAATAGTTGTAAAACTATTAGTTTTTTGATATTATAAGCATAAATTCAAATGTACAATTTAGGACGATACAATTTTTGGACGAAGGTAAGGATTGTGTTTCATTGTACTATTGTATGAACTCTATGAGTAGTACTAAATAAAAAAAGAGATACATTTTTCCCTCCGTCCAAAAATTGTTCCTGAATTGTCCCGAATTGTATTATATTTGAAAAAATAAACATAAGGAGGATTTTTTAATGAGTGAATACGAATGTGTTGACAGCGTTGAAACTTTGGCAAAGACACTAGAGAGAGTTAAGAATGCACAAAAGGAATTTTCGAAATATTCACAAGAGCAGGTAGATAAAATATTTCAGGCTGCGGCTATTGCTGCGAATGAAGCTAGAATTCCACTTGCTAAGATGGCAGTAGAAGAGACTGGAATGGGAATAGTAGAAGATAAAGTAATTAAGAACCATTATGCGGCAGAATATATATATAATAAATACAAAAATGAAAAAACTTGTGGAGTAATTTATCAAGATGATAGTTATGGAATTAAGAAGATAGCTGAGCCAGTTGGTATTGTAGCTGCTGTTATTCCTACAACTAATCCAACTTCTACGGCAATTTTTAAAACTTTAATTGCACTAAAAACTAGAAATGGAATTATAATTAGCCCTCACCCAAGAGCTAAAAAGTCTACGATAGAAGCTGCAAAAACTGTTTTGGAAGCAGCTGTAAAAGCTGGTGCTCCAGAAGGCATTATTGCATGGATTGATGTTCCATCTCTTGAACTTACCAATATGTTAATGCAATCTGCGGATATAATACTCGCAACTGGTGGACCTGGCATGGTTAAGTCTGCTTATTCTAGTGGAAAACCAGCTCTAGGCGTTGGTGCGGGAAATACTCCTGCTGTTATTGACGAGAGTGCTAATGTGATTTTGGCAGTAAACTCTATTATACATTCTAAAACATTTGATAATGGAATGATTTGTGCTTCTGAGCAATCTGTAATAGTAAGCGACAAGATTTATGATAAGGTAAAAGACGAATTTGTTAAAAGAGGATGCTACATTTTGAATCCTGAAGAGACTGAAAAAGTCCGCAAGACTATAATTATAAACGGAGCCTTGAATGCTAAAATAGTTGGTCAAAAGGCACACACAATCGCAGAACTTGCTGGAGTAAGTGTTCCAGAAAATACTAAAATTTTAATCGGAGAGGTTGAAAGCGTAGATTTATCTGAAGAATTTGCTCACGAAAAATTGTCTCCAGTACTTGCAATGTATAAATCAAGCAGTTTTGACGATGCTCTTGAAAAGGCATATAGATTGATAGAAGATGGCGGACTAGGACACACCTCATCTTTATATGTAAATACTGTTACAGAAAAAGAAAAAATAGAAAAATTTTATAGCAAAATGAAAACTTGTAGAGTTTTAGTAAACACACCATCATCACAAGGCGGAATTGGAGATTTGTATAATTTTAAACTTGCTCCATCTTTAACACTTGGATGTGGAACTTGGGGTGGAAATTCAGTTTCAGAAAATGTCGGAATTAAACATCTATTAAATATAAAAACAGTAGCCGAAAGGAGAGAAAATATGCTTTGGTTTAGAGCACCTGAAAAGGTTTATATGAAGAGAGGTTGCTTGCCTGTAGCCTTAGAAGAACTTAAAAACGTAATGAATAAGAAGAGAGTATTTATAGTAACAGATACATTCTTATATGAAAATGGTTACACAAAAGTTGTAACAGACAAATTAGATGAGATGGGAATTGTTCACGAAACATTCTTTAATGTTGCTCCAGACCCAACTCTTGCTTGTGCAAAAGAAGGTGCAAAATTGATAGATGCCTTCAAACCAGATTGCATTATAGCAATAGGCGGTGGTTCTGCAATGGACGCTGCAAAAATAATGTGGGTTCTATACGAGCACCCAGAAGTAGACTTCTTAGACATGGCAATGAGATTTATGGATATTAGAAAAAGAGTTTACACATTCCCTAAAATGGGTGAGAAAGCTTACTTTATAGCAGTTCCAACATCAGCAGGAACAGGTTCAGAGGTAACACCATTTGCGGTAATAACAGACGAAACAACAGGCCAAAAATATCCACTTGCAGACTATGAATTGCTTCCTAAGATGGCAATAGTAGACGCAGATATGATGATGAATGCTCCAAAAGGACTAACATCTGCATCGGGAATTGATGCCTTAGTTCACTCTATAGAAGCATATGTTTCTATGATGGCAACTGAATTTACAGACGGACTTGCAATAGAAGCAATCAAGACAATATTCGAATATTTGCCAAGAGCTTATGAAGAAGGGGCAAACGACCCTATTGCAAGAGAAAAAATGGCAAATGCAGCAACTATGGCAGGTATGGCATTTGCAAATGCTTTCTTAGGAATATGCCATTCAATGGGACATAAATTAGGTGCCTACCACCATTTAGCACACGGAGTTACAGTTGGTTTAGTATTAGACGAAGTAATGAGATTTAATGCAGAAGAAGTCCCAACAAAAATGGGAACATTTCCACAATACGAGTATCCACACGCATTAAAAAGATATGCAGAAATAGCAGATAGCTTAAACTTAGGCGGAAACACGGACCAAGAAAAACTAGAAAGATTAATAAATAAAATAGACGAATTAAAAGAGAGAGTCGGCTTCAAGAAAACAATAAAAGACTATGGAATTTCAGAAGAAGATTTCTTATCAACATTAGACGAGATGAGCGAAAAAGCATTTGACGACCAATGTACAGGTGCAAATCCAAGATACCCATTAATAAGTGAGATAAAAGAAATTTATTTAAAAACATATTATGGAGGTGAAAGATAATGGAATTTAATTTAACAAATCCAATAGCAGAAAGAAAAACAAAAACTGTTTATAGAGACGGAGACAAAACAATAAAATTATTCGTAGAAAACTACTCAAAGGCAGACATATTAAACGAGGCATTAATTCAATCAAGAGTAGAAGAAAACACGGATTTAAAAATATCTAGATTACAAGAAGTTATAAAAATAAACGAGAGATGGGCTCTAATTACAGAATATGTAGATGGAACACCACTAGATGTTTTAATGAAAGAACATCCTGAAAAAGAGGAAGAATATTTAGAATTTTTTGTAAATGTTCAGATGGAAGTACTATCTAAAAGAGTTCCACTATTAAACAGAACAAAAGACAAGTATAGAAGAAAAATAACAGATGCTACAAACATAGATGACACAACAAAATATGAGTTGCTACAAAGACTAGAAGGAATGAAGAATCATAACAAACTTTGTCACGGGGATTTTATTCCAAGTAATATAATAATAAAGGAAAACGGTGACTATGCCATAATCGACTGGTCACACGCAACAGTTGGAAATGCTTCAGGAGATGTAGCAAATACATTCTTAATCTTTTCAATGACTGGAAAAACAGAATTTGCAGAAAAGTATGTTGATCTATATTGCAAAAAAACTGGAACTGATAAAAAAGAAATTCAAAGATGGATTCCAATAGTTGCAGCAGTTAGAAAAACATACAACAAACCAGAAGAACAAGAATTTTTAAACAACTGGATAAACATAGTAGATTTTGAATAAAAGGACAATATTAAAATTTTTATATTTAAATTTTAACATTATTTCTACCACAAAAGCACGCATTCATTTCGATAAAAAGATTGATTTTTTGACTTTTTTAGGCTAAAATAGAGTATGTAAAATATAAAGGCCAATATAAAAAATGTGCCTAGAAAAGGAATGTAATTAGTTATGAGTAAATTCTTAGAAAAAATCAAAACAATAGCAAGTAAAAATAAGAAAGTAGCAATGTTTGTAGACATGGATGGAACGATAACAGTATATGGTGTATACCAAGAAGCAGATGTTGCAAGAAAAATGGCAGAAGATTATAAAACAGCAGAGCCACTTAATTATGTTATCAACATACTAGAAGAAATTAACAATATTCCCAATGTAGACATATACATTCTAACATTATCAAGAGATAAAAAAATTACAGAAGAGAAGGAAATATGGCTAGAAAAATATGTGAACTTTGTAAAACCAGAAAATTGGATTATAATTACAAAAGAAATAGGAGAATATAACAAAGAAAATAGAGATAGAATAAAAGCCGAAAAAATGAAAGAAAAACTAGAAAAATATGATTATGCAGTATTATTAGATGATGATCATAAAGTATTAAAAGAAGCACAAAAAATGCTAGGAGAAAAAGCTTCGGTATTTCATATTTCTTCTGCAATAGTATAAAAATAAAAAATTAATATGCAAATTTTTTATATCTCCTGCGATAATTTTATGCAATTGAAAATTCGCAGCAAATTTCTTAATGTATGAAAATTTATAAAATAAATTTTTTAGGTAATACTAATGTTATATAAATTTAACTAAAGCAAAAGATTTTTTAGAAAGGAATATAATAAATTATGGATGAACTAAGAGTAGAAATTGCATTAGACATAATACAAAGAAAAATAGTACATTTATTAGAAAACAATAAAGGAAAAGACATAAATCTTGTAAAAGAAGAATTAAAAACCTTAGTCGAA
>ERZ779643.164-NODE-164-length-62682-cov-6.188226_pt1 | contig 62682 bp, 65 predicted proteins | sample MGYA00511564_ERZ779643 | MGnify/ENA primary metagenome ERZ779643 (study PRJEB29588, sample SAMEA2147114) | human gut metagenome | biome: human gut; feature: human-associated habitat; material: faeces | place: Denmark | collected 2008/2010 ...
TGAAAACAATATTACTCATACAATACCTACTTTCTTTATATTATTATACACAAAAATGTACCCAATGTGAAGACACTCTTTTTTTAGTGTCCACTCCATTGGGTACATTATATTTTATAAGCAACTCTCTAAATTAAATAATTATTAATTGTTATCTTCTTTATTAAATATAGTTTTAATATTGTTTATAAACTCTTTTCTTCTAATTATTGTAGTAATTATAACAAATAATGAATATAGTAGGTTTCCAATATACGGTTGAGTATTTAGTTTTGTTGTCAAGTCTGCACTAACACAGAAAGTTAAAATTGCAAGAATTAGTACAATCCAATTTGTATATTTTATTCTTCTTATATATAAATATCCCAATGGAATATATACAATAGCAAGTAATAATTTTACAATATAATCTGGAATATTAGGTAAATTAAACACTAAATTTAGTTGACTACCATTAAATAACAATGATAATAAAGCAATAATTCCACCAAATATATAAAAACCACCAATAAATGTAATAACTTTTGATTCTTTCATTTTTTCCTCCATAACTTTAATTATTAAAAATATTTTTATAACAATTTATGTCAAAAGTCAAACTATATAGTCATTTTAATCAAACTTAATAAAAACTTCGGAATTTTCGGAAATTCTTGTAAAACAACATTTACTATATTTTCTTTTGAAAGCTCTTGTGCTGTATTAAATATTATATCTCCACTTGTTTGTTCTCCCACAGCAATATGTCCTGAAGCATATCCTCCAACACCAATATTAGAAGCAAGTGCAGCTCCACCAAAAGAGTACATTCCTATCGCTAATCCACCAATAGAAATTATACCTATTGCAAGTCCACCAATAGCAACAGGTGCTAATGCTAGTCCTCCAAAAGCTAAAAATAAAGCTATTGCAATTCCTCCTAACGAGATTAACCCTAAAGGTATTCCACCTAATGCCAATAATCCCATTGCAATTCCACCTATTGCAAATAAACCTTGTGCAATATTTCCAATAGCAATTATTCCTTTTGCTCTCCTTATTCCAAAGCCTAGATTGATATGAACTAATGGAATACCTTTAATTTTTGTCTTACTTTTATATTCGTAATCTAGCCTAATTTTTCCATAAAAAATTCTTTGATCTCCATTTAAAGTTTCATCATTTTCTTTTCCTACTAATTTATCAATAGAAATGTTGAAAACTTTACTTAATTCTATCAATTTTTCCAGTTCTGGAGTTGTTTCGCCTAATTCCCATTTAGAAACAGTTTGCCTACTTACATTAACTTTGTTACCTAATTGTTCTTGTGATAAACCTTCTTTTTTTCTTAACTCAATTAATTTTTCATTAAATTTCATTTTTTATTCCTCCCTTTGATATAATTATAGAATTTAGTGTCAATTAAATCTACCAATTATACTTGGAAGATTGTCAACAAAACTTAACATTGCTTATTTTATCGTCAAAATCAACTGTTTTTATATTACTTTTTTAAAAATTCTTTTCTGACTTTTTATTACTAATTTTATATATTTTTTTATTTCATTTCTATAAATACTGTTGTATATTACCACAAAGTTATAAAATTTTCCACTATTTAATTGTATTATTTTATAAATTTGTACTGCAAAAAGAGAACCACATTTGAAGTGATTCTCTCTCGAAAATAAAAGGGGATGTTTTGCGTGCTAATTGCTTCATCTACAATTAGCACTATACTAATTTACTGTTTTTGCATTTGAATATATTTGCTCTAACTTTTCATCTGGATAGTATTCATCAAAAAAATTATCTATATATCCATTAGCTGCAATATTATTTTTTCTTTCTAATTGTCTTGATCCAGCCATACCTGACATTACTATATCAAATGTTATAAACAATACTAAAAAAGCAGTTATAAATCTAAAATTTGTATTTTTACACCATTCATTTAAGCTACGGATAAGTGGTAATATAAATCTTACAAAAAGAACTCCACCTACTCCCCAATACAAACAATGTAATAAACTTGTTCTTCCATGTATATTGAATAATAAATTGCTATAATCCCAAGATATTGTTCCAAACCAAGTTTCTTGTAAATAAGAAAATAGATATTCTACTATTCCTCCTAGCAACATTGTTATAAAAAATATTTTTATATAGCTTTTCTTTCTTATATTTGAAATAACTAAATAATAAGCGACAAGACCTACTCCATATACTTGTATGAACGGTCCAAATAATAACCCCTGTCTTGATACAAAATGTCCGTTTTGTACTAAACCAACAATCATTTCTATACCATAGCCTATTATACTACCTATTAAAAATATCCAAAATATTTTTGTTAGTTTTTGTATAATACTTTCTTTATCTACTATCATAATTGAATTGCTTGTTTCTTCCATACTCCAATTTTTTCTCCTCTTTATCTATTATAAATTACAATTCTTATGATTCTTTTTATTAATTCTTAATTTTTTATAAATTTTACTAGATTATTTCTGTTTCTACTGGATATACCATATCGTTGTATTGGTATATTGCTACTTCCTTACTTTCTGCTTGTTTATCTTCTTTTGTAGCAAAAGCATATATCACTAAACTTATTATTGCAATTACTGCAAGTATTATAAAAGCAATAAATACTTTTAATAATTTTAAAATTAGTCCTGATAATTTTTCTACATTGCTTTCTTCTTTCATTTTTTCCTCCATTTTTTATTTCCTCTTTTTTAGAGGATGTTGTGCTAATTGTTTCATCTGCAATTAGCACAGTTATTCTATTCTGCTTGTTTTAATATTTCATTAGCTTCTTCTTTTGTTAAAAATTTATTTTCTATCATCTTTTCCATTACTTGCCTTTGTCTTTGTTTTGCTAAATCTGGATTTTTAGTTGGTGCATAAACTGATGGTGCATTTGGAATACCTGCAAGTAATATACATTCGTAGTCAGTCATTTCATCTAACTCTTTATTAAAGTACCCCCTGCAAGCCTCTTTTACTGTATAGTAGCCATCTCCAAAGAAAATGTTATTTACATACAATTCAAATATATCTTCTTTTGAGTAATGTGATTCTATGTTCCAAGCCATAAATACTTCAGCAATTTTTCTTTCCATCTTCTTTTCTTGTGTGAAATACATATTTTTTGCTAATTGTTGTGTTATTGTACTTCCACCTTCTACATAAGACATTGCTTTTATATCATTTATTGCAGCTCTACCTATTGCGATTATATCTATTCCATTATGCTTATAAAATCTTTTATCTTCTACACTTATTACTGCATTTACATACATTTGTGGTAATTCTGAAAACTCTGCATAATTTTCTTTTGACCTTATTTCTTCTACTTTTTCTTCAAGAGGCATATTTTCTATTGCTTCTTTATACATATTATAACCATTACCAATGAATAATAGTGCTATACTCATTCCAATTAGTATCAAGAAAATTAATACTTTAAATAACTTTTTCATCTTTTACCACCTCATTTCTTTTTACATTTATTTTTTTAATTATTCCACATTCATTGCTGTTTTAACATCTTCTGGCAATTCATTAGCTTGTACTTCTTTCCAATTTACAACTCCACGAATTTGCATTACTTCTAATTCCAAATAGGCATCTTCTCTTAATTCTCTGCTTGTTTTAAATTTGATTTCTTTTTCTTTTCCATTTTTGTTATATGCTGTTAATGTGTATTCGTACTTCATACCTCCTGATTCGGTAATTTCTTGTATTTTTGTATTGTCTATTTGTGTATAATATAAGTCTTTATGTATTACTAAAAAGTAGTATGCTCCTACTATTAAAGCTATCACTATAATTACTGCTATTATCATTGGCAATTTTTCTTTAAAACTTTCCATTTTCAATACCTCCTACTCTGATACTATATCGACATTTCCAGTAAAGTTATTTGTTTTAATTATTAAATAATAACTTTTTTCTTTGACATCAATAGTTTTCTCTATTTCTCCAGTATCACTTATTAAAATTTCATTTTCAGTTCCTAGTTTGTTTATAATTTCTATATCTCCATTTTGTTTATCTACTTTTATTTTAAGTTTTATGGTATTTCCATTTTCTCTATCTAAAGCAGTACCACCAAATATAGTTTCTTCCTTTGTTGTATTATTGTAGTTTGCTTTGTATGTTCCAACATATTCATCAATTCCAAATGTTCTTTCTCCTTGTATTTTATTATCACTTGTAATTCCTAAACTCGAAACATCTTGTAAAAAGTTATTATAAGTATTCATAGCACTATCTTTTGAAACTGCACTATTCGTAAAAATACTTGTAAAAAAACTAGCTCCTAAAATTATTAGTCCAACTATAAATACTATAATTAATTTAAAGAAACCGAACATAGCACTATTCCTCCTCTTTAATTATGTTCTTGCTTCCAAAATATGTTGCTAGGAAATATAATCCATAAATTGCTCCAATGATTACTGCTGTTACAATAATTGATGGTAGTAATTCATCTGGTGAAGCAAGGGCTGCAAGAATTGATAAGATAAATTTAATTCCAAATATTGAATGTACTATCGCTAAAGTAAGTGGCATCATGAAGAATATGAATATTTGTCTAAATAGTGCTTGATTTATCATTTTTTCATCACAACCAATTTTTCTTAATATTGTATATCTTTGTTTGTTGTCAGAACTTTCCGTAAGTTGTTTTAATGCTAAAATAGCTGAACTTGCAATAAGGAATACAATACCTAAATAAATTGCTATAAATATGATAATTGTTGATAAACCTTTACTAGCTTCTGTTAAGCTAATTTTTGTCATTCCTTCAAGATTTATTTCTTTTTCTGATAAATTGTCAAATAATTCACTATCAACTTCACCTGCAAGAACATTATTTAACTCAATTTTTTCTTCTTCAGTTTCTGCATTATAGTTAGCTGCTAAAAAGTATTGCTCTGTATTTTCCTTTTTTATCTCAAAGTTATCTGGTACTAAAATTATACCTGCATTCATATTGCTAGTACTCATAAGTACAAAACCATCTTTACATTCTTTGTATTTTGCATGATATGTTTTTCCGTTTATTTCTATATTGGAATTTTGCTTTAATGCTTCATTTCTTAAATCTATCATTTGTTCAAAATCACAAAGAACCATATATTCATCATCATTTAAACTATATTGTTCATTACCATATAATGCTGCAACTTTATTATAATCTGAAATCTTTATTACAGTTTCTGGTGTATCGTAAGCTAACATTGAAAATTGTTGCATTGCTTTTTCTGAATAATCTCCTAAACTTGTTTTCATAGTCCATTCTGGTATTGCATATATAGGTATTTCTACAATATCTTTTAAATTATTCATATCATATCCGTTTGTTTCAAGTGTATAACTTACTGGATGTCTTGAATCTTCTATTTGTTCTTCTGTATTATATATTGTTTTTCCACTATATGAGCTTACATAACTTTCTGGCAAATATGCTGTTTTATATAAATTAACATCTACAGGTGTAAATTTTTCTAATTGTGAATCCAATGCTGATTGTATTGATAAACTGCTTGATAATGCACTAATTGTCATAAATAACATTAAACAAATAACTGTCATACTAACTATATTAGTATTTATTTTGTTATTTAATTGTCTTAACACAAACATATTTGTTCCTTTTAAATAAACACTTTTTCTTGTTTGTATAAGTCTTAATATAAATCCTGATAATGACCAGAATACTCCAACTGTTCCAATTACTCCCATTAGAATTGGCTTTAATAATTGTTCACCTGTTCTTAATTCATAAACTCCACCAGTTACTAGATAATAGGCATATCCAAGTAGTACACTTGATGCTATAAATATAAGTATTGAAATAATTGGATTTTTTAATTTAACCTTTTCGTTTTTCTTTACTGCTGTTAGTAAATTGATTAGTTTATATCTTGAAATAGTTAATGTGTTAAATATTATTACTGCAATATACATTACTGCAAAATATATACAAGTCTTTATACAAGCATCTTTTGAAAATACAAATGTAAATTCACTCATATCTGCTTCAAATAATTTTGCAACTAATATAGACATAAACTGTGATGCAAATATTCCTATAAATAGTCCAACTGCTAATGATAAAATTCCAATTAGTATTGTTTCAAGTAAAATAATTCCAGATATTTGCCTTCTACCCATACCAAGCGACATATATATACCAAATTCTCTTTTTCTTCTATTTATTAAAAAGTTATTTGCATATACAATTAGAAATCCTAGAACTATAGCAATAAATACTGAAACCATCCCAAGCATTTGAATTAATAATTGTATCATTTCTCTAGTTGACTGTGATACTTCTATCATTGCTTGTTGACTGTCTATACTATTGAACATATAGAATATCGCTACACCTAATACTAAAGTTAAAAAGTATATTGCATAGTCTTTAAAACTCTTTTTCATATTTCTAAAAGATAACTTAAATAACATCGTTCAAATCACCTCCAAGAAGTGTTTGTACCTCAATTATTTTTTCAAAAAATTGTTTTCTTGTATCTTCACCTTTTACTAATTCATTGAATATCTTTCCATCTTTTATAAAGATAATTCTTTCTGCATAACTAGCTGTAAAAGCATCATGCGTTACCATTAAAATTGTAGCACCTAATTTTTGATTTAAGTGTTCAAATGTTTCTAATAGTTGTCTTGCTGACTTTGAATCTAATGCTCCAGTTGGCTCGTCTGCAAGTACCATTTTAGGGTTTGTTATAATTGCTCTTGCCGATGCTACTCTTTGTTTTTGCCCACCAGAAATTTGATAAGGATATTTATTTAGTATTTCTGATATTTCAAGTTTTTGTGCTATTTCTTTAACTTTCTTATCTATTTCGTGTGAATTTACTTTTTGAATTGTTAAAGCAAGTGCGATATTTTCATAAGCTGTTAAAGTATCTAACAAGTTAAAATCTTGAAATATAAATCCTAATTCTTCCCTTCTAAATTTGTTTAGCTTATTTCCTTTTAATTTTGTAATGTCTTGATTATTTATAATAATCTTTCCTGCTGTTACTCTGTCTATTGTTGAAATACAATTTAATAATGTTGTTTTACCTGATCCTGATGCTCCCATTATTCCAACAAATTCTCCCTCTCCAACATTAAAACTAATACCATCTATCGCCTTTGTTAAATTTGATTTATTTCCATAGTATTTTTCAATGTTTTTTACCTCTAATACATTACTCATTATAAAATCTCCTTTCCTATGTTCTAACTATATTATAAAACTTTAAATATTTCCTTGCCATTTTTTAATCTTACATTTGTCTTACATTTTTGTAAGATAAGAAAAAATAGCCCCTATAAAAAGAGCTATTAAAAATTCGTATAACTACTCTTTGGAAAGATTATTCTAACTTCTGTTCCCTTATCTTTTTCAGAATTTAATTCTATTCCTAATCCTAGTCTATCACATAATTTTTTACATAGATATAAACCAATTCCAGTTGATTTTTGACCTATAATTCTTCCATTTTCTCCAGTAAAACCTCTTTCAAATACTCTTGTTATTTCTCCCTTTTTAATTCCAATTCCATTATCTTTAATATATAAAATTACTTTATCGTTTTTTTCTTGTGAAGAAATTTCTATCTTCTTGTTTTCTTTTTTTGAGTATTTTATAGCATTTTGTATAATCTGATTTATAATGAATACTGCCCATTTACTGTCTGTATATACTTCTTCATCTTTTAAATTTGAAAGTTCTATTGATACTTTTTCATTTAAAAGTGTAGTTTTATTCTTTAAAATTGCTCCATTTACGATTTCTTTTAGGTTTGTTTTATTTATAATATAATCTTTTTCTACTGCATTACTTCTGGCATAGAATAAGGCTTGTTCTGTATAGTTTTCTACTTTATCTAATTCTTCATCTATGCTTTTTGTTACTTCATTTTTATTATTTTCTATAATCATTTTACTTGCTGCAATAGGTATTTTAACTTCGTGAATCCATAATTCAATATATTCTTTATAATCTTCTTGAATGTTTTTATAATAGTTCACATTTTCAAGCATTGACTTTCCTGTATCTTGCAATATATCTTTTAATATTTTGCCTTCTATAAAATTAGGTGTTTTTATTATTTCAGAAATTAAATATTTTTCTTTTAATTCTTCCATGTTTTTTATTAATTCATTATAGTAATCTTTTTTCTTTTTATACTCAATTAATATTGCAAGTACTAATATAAAAATAATAATAAAAGCACAATATACTCTTATTAAAATACTAATATTGTAAGCAAGTAATAAAATTTCTACACTCACTAAAGCAAGTATTGTACCAATAATTAAAACCATTTTTTCTTTTATATAATCTCTAAATCTCATTTTAATATATAACCTTGTCCTCTCCTTGTTTCGATTCTATCTACAAGTCCTAATTCCTCTAATTTTCCTCTTAATCTTTTTACATTTACACTTAAAGTGTTATCATCAATAAATTCTTCACTTTCCCACAAATAGTCCATTATCTCATCTCTTGATACAATTCTTCCTCTATTGATACATAAGTAATATAAAATAGTGTATTCATTTTTAGTTAGTTCGATTTTTCTATCATCTTTTTTAATTACTCTTTCAGCTATATTTAATTTAAAACCATCACAGTCAATTTCTTGCATTTCTTTATCTGACTTTTTGTTTCTTTTTAGTAAACCATTTATTTTAGCAAGTAATATTTGTATGTTATATGGCTTTGTTACATACTGATCTGCTCCATAATTTAAGCTCATTAATTCATCTATTTCATTATCTCTACTTGTTACCATTATTATTGGTACATCTGATGTCTTTCTTATTTCTTTACATACAAATTCACCGTCTGTATATGGCAAATTTATATCCAATAATATTAAATCTGCATTTTCATTTAAAATATCTTGAATTGTATTATCAAATTTTTCTAATCCTTTTGCAATAAAACCATGTTTAGTCAAAAATGTTTCTAATTCTTTTCTTAATTTTTTATCATCTTCTACTATCAATATTTTTTGCATATTTTTGTCCTCCTAAAAGCATTATACCATATTTTTGAAAAATAAAAATGACATTTTTGTAAGATAAATCAAAACGAGAGCTACTATTTCTAGCAACTCTCTATAAAATAAAAGGGGATGTTTTGTGCTTTAAGGCACTTTTATTGTGGTATTATAATATCGTTTTTACATTTTGTCAAATTTTAATTTTATTCTTTAAATCTTAGGGATTAATACATAAACAAAACCAATAGCACCTATAACCATAAATATAATACCTACTAATATTATTCTTTTTCTTTTAGAAATCTCTTCTTTTTCTGAATCTGTTATATTTTTTATTGGATATTTTCTTCTTTTTAATAAATATAGTATTAGACCTTCAGAACTTTGTCCACTTGTCGTAAGTAATCCCATTAGTTTAGGGTGTTTTAAACCTCTTGCTTTTGCATCTATGATTGTTATTTTGTATAATTGATAAACCATTGAAACAGCACCTACTAAATAAATTGCTATAAATATAGCCATAAATATATAATTCATAAAATCCTCCTATATCTTTTTTATAATTTGGTAAAATAAAAATGAAAAACTAATAATGGATACTGTAAAAATAATAATTATTATGGAAGCACTTTCATTAAAAATTATTCCTACAATTATAAATGCTATTATCAACAGGATATTTAACAAAACTGCATATAAAATATTCTTATTACTTTTAACAATATCTGTACTATCCTTTAAATAATCTAAAACTTTGTCATCATAACTCAACAAAACATCTAATGATACATTAAAGAATTTACTTAAATTTACTAAACTATCTATATCTGGATAAAATTTACCATTTTCCCAGTTTGATATTGTCTGTCTTGTTACATTTAGTTTTTCGGCTAATTGTTCTTGTGAAAGATTTTTTTCGTTTCTCATTGTCATTATTTTTTTACCTAAATCCATAGTTTCCTCCTTTCACAATAATTATAATATTCCTTATATTTTTTTCTACCAAATATATTTTACATTTATGAATTATTAGTATCAAATATATTTTACATAGTAAAATTATGGGTTATAATCTAGCTTTTTTCATTGAATATTTTAGTTTTTCTTTCTAGTAAAGAAAATTCCAATAAGTAACCCAATAAAAATAACTGGTGCTATTCTAATAAACATCCACTCAAAAGAATGTATAGCAACTCCTAAAACTGCTTTTTCTGGATCATTATAATCCCAATTTAAGTATGGACTATTTAATAAAATTAAAACCACAAAAATACCAACTATAATTAAACATAATGAGATTAACAACCAATGAATTATTTTTCTTCTCTCATTTTTTCTTTGTGATAGTTGTAAATTTATTACTTCTAATTTTTCAGAAATTGCTTTTAAATCATCTACTTTAGTTTCAGTAACTTTTTCTCCAAGCAAAGTGCTTACAGTTGTGTCTAAAACCTCTGCTAATTTGATTAGCATTTCTGCATCTGGAACAGATAATCCTTGCTCCCATTTTGAAATTGTTTGTCTAACTACATTTAATTTGATAGCTAGTTCTTCTTGTGAAAGTCCTTTTGCTTTTCTTAATGTTTTAATATTTTCTTTTAACATTTTACAACAGCTCCTTTCTACAATTATTATATAAAGAACTGTCCGTTGCTACAAGCAATGTATTTTAACATTTGGAGTTTGTCCTTATAAATCAGCACTTAATTTCTCTCATAACTTGTAATTTATCTTTCATCTAAAAAATTTGTATTTGTTCTATTTTTTAATCGTGTTTGTTTATTTTCAAATTTTGTTTCAGTATTACTAACTGATTTGTTCTTCGAGTTTCTGTTTTTATTAACAATAAGTTCGTTAATTGCTACAATATATTGTTGTGGATGATTTATGCTAAAATCTCCATGATAATAATTAGGTAATATCTCAATTTTACTTCCTTTTATTTTTTGATGAATTAAATTTGCTGATTTTTTTATTATTGGTCTTTCTTTATCTCCTACAATTACTAAAACTTTTGCCTTTGTTTCTTGCAATGAATCTTTTAGTAAATATTTTGAATTTGCTTCCATAAATGAAATCATATCTTCCTTTTCAATTTTGCAAGTATCTCTATAATAATCATCAAATAAATCCTTCCTTATTCTTAAAGAATTAAACTGCATTTTAGAGAACCATTTTTTTGATATTAGTCCATAACTCATAGAAAAAGTTGGTCTAATCATTTTATATGTTGTTTTCATCGGAACTGCTAATGCACTTTCAACAATGGCATAATCACAAATGTCATTTTTTCTTGATAAAATTTCTAAAAGTATTTGTCCTCCTAAAGATAATCCTCCTATTAAACTAATATGTCCATCATAATCATTTTCTATATAATCTATAATTTCTTGTGCATTATCTTCTATACTTGTAAATCTTCTATCACTATCTGAATGTCCATCTAATATTGGAATAATAATATGATAACTTTCTTGTAATCTTTCAGCTTCCTCTCTATAATTCCACCAAGAAAGACCACCACCATGTAATAACATTATTGTATCTTTATTCTTATTTCCATACTCTTTAAAGTTCATTTAATTATTCCTCCATTCCTAGCGATATATTGTAATTTGTATTACTTATTAATACTTTTAATATATATATTAAAAGCTTTTAATAAAGCTATAGAAATTAAAATTGCCCCAACAATATCAGTAAACCAATGTACCCCAGAAATAAATCTTCCTATAACAATTACTAATATTGATAATATAGAAATAATATTTTCGGCTTTAAAAAAGTTCCTATTTTTAAATAAATATTTATTAATAATTAAAGAACTACCACAAATACATACTGATAACAATGTGTGTGAAGATGGATAAGAAGCTTCTAAAATTCCATCCATTAATGTTGGTCTATAATTAATTATACATGTTTCAAAAAAGATATATAATCCAATTACTATAATATAATATACGCCTAATCCTAATATTTCTTTGTCAACTTTTAATATGTTTCTTCGTTTAATCATTTGAATAAAACCAATCATTGCATATATAAAAGCAATAAATAATGGTACAAATCCCCACCAATCTGTTATATCGTACCATAGCATATTTACTCCAGTTAAATTAAACATAAAATTATTAATTGTAGCAAAACCAACTAAAGAATCATTTGGACCAATTTCTTGTACATCTATATATTTTACTAATAATGTATAAATAATAGCAACAGCAAATAATCCTCCACATAACAAAATTTCTTTTCTTCTTTTTTCCATAATAAACTCCTTTCATATAAATTTTACATTTTCAGTTTATTATGACTATAAGAAATATTCAAGAAACTTGCTTTCACACATTCGGTTTTTTTCGACACTTTTTTTCACATTGATTTTTTACTTTTTTTCATTAGTAAATAACAGAAATGATTTAAATACAAATAATATAAAAATCAAACTACAAGCATAAGGTTCTTTTGTCATTATAAAAAAAAGTATTAATGCTAAATGAATTAATAGTGAAATAATATTAAGATTTTTTTGTATTTTTTCTTTTCCTAATAAATTCAATATTATTTCAACAATACCTATTATAAACAATATTATATAACTAACTAGATATGTAATTTTTATGTAATTAAATAAATCATTTTTAGCAAATAAAGAAACCGAATATATATAATTATTAACCGTAGATTCATATAATGGAAGAATAATCATAAATAACGATAATATATCAAATGCACTAAATATAAAACCATTATTCTTTTTTAATCTTTGTTGTTTATCCTGTTCAGCAATATCTAATATTTCTTCACTTGATAATAAATTATCAATAGAAATACTAAATAATTTTGACATATACTTTAACGAATCAATACTGGGATATCCTTTTCCACTTTCCCATTTAGAAACTGCTGTTCTTGATACAAATAATTTTTCTGCAAATTGTTCTTGAGTTAAATTATTATCTGTTCTTATTTTTTTTATTTTTTCACAAAATTCCATATAATCACTCTTTCATATAAATTACTATTTTACTTTTTCTATAAATCTATCAATATTTTCAGTTAAAATTTTAATTTCTTTATCTTGTGCAATATTTTTGCTTACCATTTTAACAATGAATTTATCAAAACCTTTTTGTTTTTCTAATATCATTTCTCCACCAAAAGTATCATAAGTAATTGCCTTTTCTAATAATTCTTTTGAAATATTTTGTTCAAAATATTGCTTATAATTTTCTGCAAAACCACAACAAATGAAATATGCTACTTTTTTATTTTTCAATATCTCTGCATTTTTATTTATAAACTCTTTTACTTTTTTATGTATCATACCCATTCTAATTGGTGTGGCTATAATAATTTTATCATATTTATTAATATCTTCATTCTGTCTTGCTGATAAATTAATTATTGTTGCATCTTTTAAGTTTTGACCTATTATTCCTGCACACTTTTCAGTTGTGCCTGTTTTACTTGCATATACAATTAATGTTTTCATTTATTACCCCTTTTCACAAGTTAATTTGTTATCTTTTACATATTTCTAATATTTTTCTCATAGTATTAGCAGTTCTTATAGTGATTTTATCACTTATTTCTGTACTTGCTGTTTTACTCCACCAATTTGATTTCCTGTAATTTTTTAAATCAAAAGACCAGAAAATATTATTTTTATATTCTTGTATTTTTTCGTATTCATTTGGAGAACCTATTGTTTCAAATACTTCTTTAGAGGTTGTTGGTGGTATAACAAATATAATGTTATTATATATTTCTTTATCGTTCTTTCCCAACCATTCTGGACTATGTTCTAATATTGCTTCTAATTCTTGCATAGTTATAATAAAAATAGGTATATCTAAATTAAATTTATTTTTTATCATTAAATGTATGTTATTTGCAATTATACCCTTATCCTCTATATTGCTTTTGAAAATAACATTTCCACTATTTAGATATGTAATTACTTCATCAAAGTCTATATTTTCAATTTCTTTTTTTAATTCTTTCATGTCAATTTTGCTTTTGCCACTTATATTAATTCCTCTTAATAATGCTATATATTTCATAATTTCTCCATTAAATTTGAATTATAATTCTACTAAACTGTTTTCAAAATCTTTAACATAGTATTTTATATTTTTCGTGCCTTTTGTGATTATAGTATGTCCTTCTTCTTCAAGTAATCTTTTTTGTAATTCTATTGCTTCAGGATATTTTACATTTAATTCACCATCTGATTTCAATGTTCTCCAATATGGTGTAATATTTTCGTTTCTTTGATAACTAGCCCAAGCTACAATATTAACAAATATTCCTGCCGTCATAGGATCAGTAAAATCTGCATTATTTTGTTTTGCAAGATAATCTCTCATTTGTCCTACTGTAATAAGTTTTCCTTTTGGTACTTTCTTCATTAAATCATCATAGAAAATTGGTGGTGCAAAAAACATTTTAGTTCCACCATATTTTTTTATTGTTTTTTCATCTTGAACAATTTGTATTTTAGGCATATCTTTATTATTCTTCATCATTGCATTAAAATCTTTTTTATTTTCATTTGCCATATTTTTATATCTCCTATCTTAATAAAAAATTAGTTATATTTCATCATCTAATAATTGAATTTTAACAACATCTTTTATTTGTGCTGGGTAAGAATCTAAAATCTCACCTGTAAAAGTAATTGATATATTATCTCCTACATTTAGATCAGTTACATTAATTTTTGTATTTCTCCATTCTAATTCAGTTTCTCCTACAACAGAAATAGTAAATTCTCCTCGAAAATTTATATCATTAACTGATAATCCTTTTACTAAAATAAAGTTATCTTTTATTTCTTCAATTTCGGCATAAAAGGTTTGTTGATTATTATTATAACTTATATTCTGACTTGCACTTTCTATTTTGTCATAAGCTCTTTTATAACCTATAAAATAGCCTAATACTAATGAAATAACTACTATCAATATAACTAAAATAATTTTAAATTCTTTTCTCATATATTACCTCACTTTTTATATTTCAAAACAAGTATATCATAAAAACTTAAATTTCACTATAATATTTGTAAATTTTTGAAAAGGGAGAGTAACAACTGTCGCTCTCCCATAAAATCACACAAATTTCAAATTAATGTTTTGTAGTCCTGTTATCATTGTGTCATGTTTAAACTATCCTTGCTCCAAAAGGTGCAAGTGAAAGTTTTGCAATTTTGAAAAACTGCAAGCCGAATGGTATTCCTACTATGGTTATGCACCATATACAACCGAAAATCAAGTTTTCAAGTGCCATAGGAATACCAAAGAAGATAATCCAAATTATATTGGCAAATAATGATGGAACTCCTCCTCCATATTCAATCTCCTTTCCAAAGGGTGCAAACGACATTGATGCAAATTTAAAGCATTGTAAACCATATGGAATTCCAACAATTGTTATACACCAAATAATCCCTGATAACACCCATGAAATTCCACTAAATAAGCCTCCAAAAATAAACCATAAGATGTTTCCTATTAAGCTCATAACTCATTCTCCTTTTCCATAAGCATCAATTAATTTCTGTGCGATTTCTTGCATAGTTATTTAACTTTTACAAGTAAATATAATTAGTATATAGTTATATTAACTATTGCCTTGATTTAATTAATACCTAAATAAAGTATTTTCTATATTATATCATTTTACTATCTATCTTGCTATTATTTTACCTTACAATCTTCTTACATTTTTGTAATTTAAAAGATTAGTCATAAAACTAACCTTTTAAATCCTTATTTTAGCTTATATATATTTTCTTCCTTTTTCTTTTTTATTTTCTTTACTATAAAAACAATTGCAATTACCAATATTATTCCAATTATCCAGCCTAATAACGGAAGCCAAAAGTCTGTTATGCTTTGTATTACTCCATTCCAATTAATATTCTCTGGCATTTCTGTTCTCCTTTATAATATTCTTACTAGATAAATAAGTTATTAAGAAATATCCTCCATAAAATACTACTATAAATATTGCTGTCATAATAATTGATGGTAATAGCTGTTCGTTTCCAAATGTTTCTATTATATAACTACAAAATGTTATTCCAAAGATTGAATGAATAATTGCTATTAACAATGGGAACATAAAGAATATTGCAATTTGTCTAAATAATGATTTATTTATCATCTTTTCATCTGCCCCTAATTTTCGTAGCATATTATATCTTTCTTTATTATCTGTACTTTCTGTTAGTTCTTTTAAAGCAAGGATTGCAACACTTGCTATTAAAAATACGATTCCTAGATATAGTCCTAAAAATGTTACTAATGCTCCTATTCCTATACTTGCCTCACTTATATCAACTTTACTATTTATTGAAGGCAAGTTATATTCTAATGAAATTGGATTATTTACTAAATTTTTAATTTGTTCTTGAATCTCTCTTTGTTCATCTAATGAATCTGTATAGTAATTTCCAATTATAGAGTTATAAACAATATAATTATCATCTACTATATCATCTGGAACTATTATAATTCCTGAATTTATATGATTACTTGCCATTTCTACAAAGCCATATTGACATTCATTATATTTTGGTTTTAATGTATGTCCAAAAACAGTTATTTCTTGATTATCTTTTAACGCTACATTTCTTATTTCAATCATTGAGTCATAATCTGCAACAATTATATATTCATCTTCATTTATTGTATACTCTTCATTCCCATAAAATTTAGCAACTTTATTATAATCGCTTATTGTCATAATATCATCTGCTACATTATAAGGGATTAGTGAAGTATAAGTATTTTTTATTGTTTCCCAATTATCTCCTAATGTATCTCCAAATGTTAATTCTTCTGTTTGATAAAGATTGTATTCTACACTTTCTTCTAAATAAGAATCTATGTTAAAATCAAACTTTTCTAATATTTCTCTAATACTTAATTTAGAATTTTTTATTTGTTCTTCATTATACCCTTGATCTAGCCAATCTTCATTTAATACTCTTTTTTCTAATTGAATATCTGCTGGTGCTAGTTCATCTAAATTTGCAGTCATTGAATTTTTAAGTGATAAAGCACTTGATAACACACAAATCGTTACAAATAACATTAAAGAAATTATTGTCATTGAAAATACTGTTGTGTTTATCTTACTACTTAATTGTCTAAATGTAAAAGTATTTAATCCTTTTACATACAAATTTTTCATACTTGTTACTATTTTTAAAATTAGCCCTGATAAAGACCAGAATATAAAAAATGTAGATACTGCTCCAATTACAATTGGCTTAAATATATCTTCTGGAGGCTTAATTGTTTCATTTATTCCACCTGTTACCATATAATAAGCATATCCTAGAGCTATGGCTGATATGATAAATACTATGGTACAAAGCATTGGATTTTTCATTTTTACTTTTTCAGACTTTTTATTTGTTTGTATTAAATCAATTAATTTACATTTTCCAATATTTACTGTATTAAATAACATTACAATGACGTACATTATTCCAAAATATATTATTGTTTTAATACATGCTTGACTTGAAAAAATAAATTCATATTTTGTCATATCTGCTTCAAACATATTTGCAACTAACATACTCATAAGTTGTGAAAGCAATACTCCAAGTCCTAACCCAACAGCTAATGATATAATACCAATTAAGATTGTTTCAAAGAATAGTATCATAGATATTTTTCTTTTACTCATACCTAAAAGCATATATATACCAAATTCTTTATTTCTTCTTTTTATTAAAAATCTACTTGCATATATTATTAGAAATCCTAGAATAAATGCCACAAATACACTTGCTCCTGATAACATCTTCGTCATCAAATCTATAACTTCATGTGTGCTATTTGTTACATCTAATAGTACAGTTTGACTTTCTATACTGTTAAATACATAAAATATCGCAACACCTAATATTAAAGTAAAGAAATATATTGCATAATCTTTAAAACTCTTTTTTATATTTCTAAAAGACAATTTAATAGTTGTCATTTTCCTCACCTCCAAGCAAGGTTACAACATCTATAATCTTGTCAAAGAAATCCTTTCTTGAACTGTTACCTTTTATGATTTCATTAAATACTTTACCATCTTTTATAAATGTTACTCTACTTGCATAAGAAGCACAGAAACTATCATGTGTAACCATCAAAATTGTTGTGTTTAATTTTTCATTTAGGTAATCAAAACTTTCTAGTAACATTCTTGATGACTTGCTGTCTAATGCCCCTGTTGGTTCATCAGCTAAAACGATTTGTGGATCTGTTATAATAGCTCTTGCTGATGCAACTCTTTGTTTTTGCCCTCCTGACATTTGATAAGGATACTTTTGTAATACGTCTTTTATTCCTAATTTAGTTGCTACATCATTTACCCTTTTTTCAATTTCTTTTGCACTTTTATTTTGAATAGAAAGTGCTAATGATATATTTTCATAAGCAGTTAATGTATCTAATAAATTAAAATCTTGGAATATAAATCCTAATTTTTCTCTCCTAAATTTATTTAAGTTATTTCCTTTTAATTTTGTAATATCTTCTCCTCCAACGAAAATGTGTCCTGATGTTACTTTGTCAATTGTAGATATGCAGTTTAAAAGTGTTGTTTTACCACTTCCTGATGCTCCCATAATTGCAACAAATTCACCTTTATCTACTTCAAATGATAAATTGTCTAAAGCCTTTGTTAAACTTGACTTACTACCATAATATTTTTCTACTTTATCAATTTTTAAAATGTTTGACATCTTTCATCTCTCCTTTCATTTTCATTATAGAGGATTTGTTTTTATTTGTCCTTCTTCTAAAATTACTAAACATTACAATTTTGTAATGTTATTTTGCTACATTCAAAAAATCGTTTTTATTAAATAATATAGACACTTCTGTATATTCATTTTCTTTGGAATCTACTGTAATTTTGTGTCCTAATTTTTTGCATAATTGTTTTGAGATATACAAGCCCATGCCTGTTGATGTTTCAATTTTTCTTCCATTATTTCCTGTAAATGTTTTATCAAATACTTTTGGAATATCACTCTTTGAAATTCCAATTCCATTATCATATATCTTTAAAATAACATTTTTATTGTTTTCTTCAGTTGTTATTTTTATCAAATGCTCCACATCATTTCTTATGTATTTAATACTATTACTTACAATTTGATTTACTATAAATTCAAGCCATTTTGAATCTGTTAGAACTTTTGTATTTCCCACTTCTACTTCAAAATCAATATTATTTTCCAACAATATATCTTTATTTTTTATAGCAACATTTGAAATAACTTTTGCTATCTCTGTTTCTTTAATTAAATAATCTTTTTCAGCATTTTCACTTCTTACATAATATAAAACCTGCTCAATATCATCATCTAACCTTTTTAATTGCTCTGTTATTTTTTTGTCTGACAATTCTTTGTGGTTATGTACTATTAAATTTAAAGAAGCAAGTGGAAGTTTTGCTTCATGTATCCACATTTCTATATATTCCTTAAAATCTTGTATATTTAAGCTATATTCTTTAATTTTCTCTGCCATAGATTTATCTATTTCGTATAAAGCATCATATAGAATTTCGCCTTCATAGAAATTTGGCTTTTCTATCATTTCTGTAATTAAATATTTTTTATCTAATAAGTCTAAATCATTTATGAATTTATCATAAAACTTTTTTCTTCTATAAAAATCATAAATTAGATATAAGATAAATCCTAAAACTGCTGTAACTGTTACTCCAACTATTGCCTGATTATTTGTCTTAAAACTTATTAGCATTAAATCTATAATTGCAATGATTACAATAAATAGTAATATTATTAAATAATTATTTTTTAAATACTTACTAAATTTCATTTTCCGTTCCTTTCAAAATTTATTTTAAGATATATCCTTGACCTTTTCTTGTTTCTATTGCATCCTCATAACCAAAGTCAGTTAATTTTGTTCTTAATCTGCTTATATTTACATTTAAAGCATTGTCATTAATATATGAATCGTTATTCCATAAATCAGTCATTAAATCATCTCTTGTTACAATATTTCCTCTATTTGCTAACAAAAATGTAAATATAATCATTTCATTTTTTGTTAAAATTAGTTCTTCTTTATCATTTTTAATAATTCCTTTTTTTGGATCAACAGTTAAATCATTATAAGTTAATATGTCGTTTTTGTTTTCTATTCTTTTGAACAAATTATTTATTCTTAACAATAAAATTGTTGGATTATATGGCTTTGTTATATAATCATTTGCACCATAACTTAATGATAATACTTCATCTGTTTCCGTATTTTTGCTAGTAACCATTATAATTGGTACATTACTTTCTTTTCTTATTTTTTGTAATAGCATTTCTCCATTCAATTTTGGTATATTTATATCAAGTAATATTAAATCTGGATTTTCTCTTTTTATTTCTTCATAAGAGTTTTCAAAATCTTTTAAAATTACTCCTTTATATCCTGCGTTATCTAACAAATTTTTTAATTCTTCACTTATACTTGTATCATCTTCTACTATTAATATTTTTTTCATATTCTCTTGCACCTCGTTTTTATTTATTCTGTTTTATTATAGCATATTTGATAATTATTCTCATTAATTAGTCAAAAAAAATATTCTATACTTATTTTTAAATATAGAATATTTTATAAAAATTATATTATTTTATCAGCTAATTCGTATTGTTTATTATATAGATACTTATTTGTTATAACTGTTGCTATTATATATAAGATTCCCAAAATTCCAACTCCCACATATACATTTATATCTTTTAATAAATATACAAATCCTACTAATATTACTATATTAACCATTGCAAGTAACACAGGAAAAACTAAATTTAAGTTTTGTTTTGCAACTGCATATTCAGAATCCCAGTTTAATTTTGGTCTTTTTAAATCTACAATAATCATTGCAATACTTTGTAATATTCCCATTATGGTTGCAACTACAAATAGTGCAATTAAAGTTATAACTGGTAAATTTAAAAGATACTCTGCCATTCCTAATGTAATTATTATTGTTACAATATTCATTATAATATTGGGAATTATTTTATACATATATTGCTTATATAGTGATACTGGTATATATTTCATAAATACTGCATTTTCTCCATCTCTTGAAATTGCTGTTATTGAAATATATATAAACATTGTGAAGAATTGTATCACGCCTAAAATTATACAAGCAATAAAGAATGTATTTGTAGGCATTTGTTGTACCATTTGTGTTATTTGTTCTAATCCCATTCCATCACTATTTAATCCAGTATAGACTACTACTACCATTATAATTGGTATCAGAATTGCTGGTATTAAACATTGCATTAAAAATACTGGATTTCTTGCCATATTTTTAAATTCTTTTCCAACATAGCTTTTATATAACTTACTATTTCTATACTCTTTTTGATTTATTTCTTTATTTGAACTTGAAGCTCCTCCACCAAATAAATTACCTACTAAACCTTTAAAATATATTTTTTGAGCAATTAGCATATATACAATAAATCCTATGATTGTAATTCCTAATGTTTTTAATACTTCCACTATTGCTGTAAATAAAGAGTTTGTTGTTAATGCTTCCATTAAATAATCTACTGTTGGAACATATCCTTTTACTAATTCTATCATTCCATTTGCCTGTACTACCATTTGTGCCATTTCTTCATTTGTTAAATCTTGTTTCATTCCACTTGTTGAAATTGATAATGCTATAATAATTGCTAAAACCAACAATGTAGCAAATAATTGGAATCTATTTCTGTTTTTTGTAAGTCTTGCAAAACTCATTATAAACATAATAAGCATACTAATCAATAATACTGGTAATATTGGTACTAAAATAACTGATAAAATCATTGTTAAGTAATATACAATTCCTGCTCCAGTTAATATTCCATACATGACAAGAGGAATAAATCCTATTAAAAATATAATTACATATTCAGCAATTAACATTACATTTGTTCTTGCAAGTATGATTTGATATGGTTTTAAAGGCAATGGTAATAAATATTCACTATCTTTTGTAAAGTATAGGATATTTATACTTGAAAATATGGTTTGAATGATTGCTAAACCAAATATCATAAATAAGATCATACCAACAAAAATTGTTTCTTGATGGATTGCAATTAATCCATCTAATAAGTTATATCCTAAAAAGGTAATAAGTCCTGCAAAATATAAGAATAGTATTCCATAAATTAAAATTTTACTCTTAGACTTCGTAGAAATTCCCATTCTTGCATCCATATTAGAAAAGGAATTTTTAAGAAATATTTTTGTTAATTTTATTACTTTTTCCATTTTACATTCTTCCCTTCTAATATTATTTTTCTGTAATTTCCAAGAATAAATCTTCTAGTGAAGCATTTTCTTTAAATTTTTGTTTCATCTCATCAAATGTTCCTACAAATACTAATTTTCCTTTATTGATTATTCCAACTCTATCACATAGTTTTTCTGCTACTTCTAATATATGTGTAGAGAAAAATACTGTTTTTCCTGACTTTGCGTGTTCTCTCATCATTTCTTTTAAATCATAAGATGATTTTGGATCTAATCCTGTCATTGGCTCATCTAATATCCAATTCTTTGGTTCTGAAAGTAATGCACCACATATTACTATCTTTTGTCTCATACCGTGTGAATAACTTTGTATTTGATTATTTAATTGATTATATATTTCAAATTTTTTTGTAAGTTCTTCTATCTTTTCTTTTCTCTTATTTTGTGGTACATCATAAACATCTGCCATAAACATTAAATATTCTATTCCTTTTAATTTTAAAAACATATCTGGACTATCTGGTACAAATCCAAAATTTTTCTTTGCTTCTAATGGTTCTTTTTTTATACTTTTTCCATCTATTAAAATATCGCCTTCGTCAATATTTAATATTCCTGTTATCATTCTTATTGTTGTTGTTTTACCAGCACCATTTGGTCCTAAAAAGCCAAATATTTCTCCATTTTTAATTTCAAGATTTAAGTCATCTACTGACTTCTTTCCTTTTACATAAGATTTTGAAACATTCTTTATTTCAATCATTTTTTGTTCCTCCTATTTTCTATTTTTATAAAATAAATATAATGAATATGTTGTAGTTAAAACAGCACAAATTATAAGTATTATCATTAATATAAAAGACACCATTGAATTTAGAAATGCTGAAATTATAAATGCTAAACCTATTATTACGAAGAAATATCCTGCTGGTCTTTTTACTTTTTCCCAAAAGTCATTTCTCACATAGTACATTTGTAGTTTGTTAATTTCTGTTTTAGGCATATAATTTCCTATAATCATAAAAATTATTCCCAATGTTATACATACAATTATTCTCATATCTAATTCAATTCCTGCACCATAAGCTAACATTGTTAAATAACATACCATTCCAATTATCGGTATTATCCATTTATAAATAATTATATATTTCTTATTCTGCTTTTTTTGTTCCATACAATCACTTGATATACAACAAATTATTTGTAATGCTGTCATAAGTAGTGGAATACCAAACAAAGCAAATTCTTTAGGTGCAAAACTGTTAGGTTCATTGTTTAGTCCAAAGTGTACTGCCATTTGTTCTGGTAATTGATTATATAAGATTACTCCAAATATTGTTGGTACTATGCACATTAAAGTTGTTATAATTAAAATTTTCCAATCAATTCTTTTCTTCATTGTTATTATCTCCCTTCTTATCATCTTTTCCAAATTGATAAATCCACACAAGTATTTCTTCAAATACGGATGTATTTAATTTATAGTAAATATACTTTTTATATTTTTCTTCCTTTATCAAATCTGCCTTTTTTAAATATGATAAATGATAAGAAACTGTTGAGTTTGTTAAATTAAATTTATTTGCTATATCTCCTGCTGTCATTTTTTCTTTTCTTAACATTTCTATTATTTTTCTTCTAACAGGGTCTGATATAGCTTTTAATGTTTCCGACATTCCCATTATATTCACCCTCATCATTTCGATATTTATCAAAATGATTTTACTATTTAATTTTAATAATGTCAATAGTTATTTCGATGTTTATCGAAATGTTTTTTTAAAAAAATAAAACAGTTATATTTCAAACTGTTTTATAAGTGTTTTTCTTATCAGTCTTTCCAAAATTCTGTTAGTGTTTCTGCTAATTCTTTTGGACTTTCCTCATTTACAATATGCCCTGTATTTTTCATAATCTCTAGTTTAGCATTTTTTATATTTTCAGCTAGATAATGTGCTGATTTAATATTTGCCCTATCATTTTCTCCACAAATAATTAGAGTTTGACATTTAATATTTTGTACTCTATTACTAAAGTCTATATTTTTCATTGTTTTTCCTAAAATAAATGTATCTTTTTTATTAAAAGCCATTGTGTCAAACATACTTTTAGGCAAGAACTTGAATATTATGTTTTGAATACTAAACATTACTTTGGGTACTCTGTAAGGTGTTCCAATTAAAACTAACTTTTCTACTTTATTTGGATAGTCAATAGCATAATTTAGTGCCAATATACCTTATATTCTTTTTGGTGTAAAATTTTATCTATTTTTTCTGATGATTTATGCTTTGTTTCTACATTATAATATTTCAAAATTGATGTTATTGTGCCTAATATACAATTATCATAATTTGGCATTATTATATTTTCTTTTTTCATAAGCATGTCCTTTCAAAATATATTCTTGAATGTTTTGGATATGTATTATATACTAAAAAAAATAATGAAATTAAACTATGTCATGGTATAACTGCATTTTGTAGTTATAATATATAATCTCAATATTGTTTTAAATCTTCTCGCATAATTTCAAGATAGTCCTTTTCTTTTTTACTATTTTATAATTTATTTTTATTTTTGTCAATTAAATTTTAATGATATAAAAAAAGTAGATTTTCATACATAAATAAATTAAAAAAATATTCATTTTTATATTGATATTAACAACAGAAGATTAGAAAACTTGTTTTTCTATGTGTTTACAACTGCCTTTTAGTAATATCATTTAATTTACTTTTAATTTTTAAATTTATAAGTCAAATTTTTTAATTTTTTTGCCCCAAAATAATTTATAGGTCAAAAATTTCAATTTTTTTGACCTATGAAATTTTATAGCACGGATTTTTCCATTTTTTCGTTCTATAAAAATTTATAGCACGGATTTTTTCAATTTTCCGTGCTATAAATTTTTGTAAAACGATTTTTTAATATTTTCCGTTTTATAATTTTTATTTTAAAAACAAATCAATATATTTTTGAAAAGCAAATACTTGATTTCTACAATGAAAATTTTGCTTCTTTAATATATTCATTTATTTTTCTATAAAATTCTTTACTTTCCATCTATAGTTGCTCCTTTAATCCAACTGAAATTTTAATTAAATACTTTATTTGATCTCAAAATTTTGAGTTTTATGCAAATTCCTTTATATAAATATTTTAAATATTATTACTAATATTATATTTTTTCATTAATTCTTTTGCTTTTTCAATTCCTTTTTCTGTTATATATGTAGACTTAGCTTTGTATGTACTTCCACCTATCATATTTTCACTTTCTAATTTATTTAATATATCAAAATCATAACCTTTCCACGCTCTTTGATGTTCTCCATGTGGTTCTCTTTCAGTCCATGATGTTAAATATAATAGTAATAATGTTAATTCCTTTATTTGTTCTTCCATTTTTAAATCTCTCTTTCTATAAATTCTACAAATGTAGGTACTGTTTCTAATAGATATTTATAATCTTTAGCTACAAAATAAGCCTCTGATTCTGATCCCCATGAATATGTACCATTTATCTCAATATCTTTTGTTTTTGCTTTTGTAAATTTCTTTATTCCAATTAAATAATCTAATAAATACTTATTATTTTCTTGTATTTCTTTAAGTATTTTTTTACACTTTCTGTAGTCTCCCCTTTTATAATACATTACTGCCAATGGAAACAACATAAAAGTTGAATCATCTGAATATTTATTATATATCTTTTCACATTCTTCAAATCTTTCAAGTACAGTATATAGACCAATAATCAAATACCTTACACCTAAATTGTCACTTTCACATAATTCTAATAATTCTTCGCCTTGTTTTATTGCTTCTGTATATCTACCTAATTCCATTAATGTCAACATATAACTATGTTTTGTTCTCATATATGGTCTTGTCTCCATTAAGCCCCAAAATATTCCTATGTTTTCTTTGTTGAAGTAATTCTCTTTTTCTAGATTAGTTTTTTCCTTATTTAATGTTTCTTCATATTTCTTTAATTTTTTTATAGTATTAGTTTCATGTTTGGTAATAAAATTTTCTGCATCTATATTATTCGGATTTAATGCGAGTGCTTGTTTTGCTAATTTTATTGCTTTTGCCTTTATTGGTTCTTCATATGCCTCAAATAATAAGTCATCTGATTGTTCTCTTTTTATAAATTCTTCATCTTCAAAATCCATATTTTCACTCTCCATAATTATTTTAAAATTTCCCAATATCCATTCTTATTAGCACCATTTCTTTTAATAATGTTTTTCTCTTTTAAATTTGATATAACTCTATCAATTGTACTTTTGGATAAACTTGTTATCTTCTCTAATTCTTTTTTAGTAATATTTTTATTTTCTTTTATTAAATTAATTATTTTCATTTCATTATTACTAAGATTTATTACCTCATTTATTACTTCATTTATTACCTCATTTTTGTTTTCATTAAAATATTTTACTAAAAAGTATTTTGTAAGTTTAGGTTCTTCTTTGTTTTCCCTTATAAATTCAACTTTATATCCACATTTTTTATAAAACTCGGGAGCTTGAAAATTGTATGTAGTTAAATTTATATTTTCAAAACCTCTACATCTAAAATAATCTTCTACTTTTTCTATGAGTTTACTTCCTATATGTTTATTACGATATTCTTCCAATATAATTAAATCTCCTATATGCACTTCTTTATAATATGAATGTCCTGTTATTATACCGATAACTATATTATCTTCTCTTGCAACAAAATTAAATGGTGTATAGTTACACTTTATATTGTTTTTAGTCGCATATTTATTAAATTCATCATCTATTAATTTATAAAAACTCTCATCTAAATTTTCAATATATTCAATATTCAACATTTTTTTATACTCCTATAAATTCTTTATGCCAATATATTATCATAAAAGCCTAAAAAAAGAAAGTGCTTTTCCAAACACTTCCAATTAAGTTTTATCTATAAACATTAATTTATTTTTTCATTAATTTATACTACTCCGCATACCATATCAACTGCTACCGTTACCTTAATTTTATGATTTTCTACTCTTTTTATCTTATTTTTGCCTTTTCTCTCAAAACTAACAAAATCCTCAAAAACAGTAAATTCAACTATTGTATCTCATTTTTGAGAGATAACACCGCTACACACTCCACATGCAGTGTTTGCTTACAAAAAACACCTAGTCGTGCCTTGTATGTTGCTAAAAGACATCTTATTTTATTAATCTTTTATTTCGATTTTTATTTCTTTATTTGCTTTTACTTTTGCATATCCACCTATAGGGAATGTGAAAATTGGAGTTGTATGTCCAAAATTAGCATTAATTATAATAGGAATATTACTTAATTCTTTTTTACTTTTAAAAATCTTTTCCCATTTTTCATCATTCATTTCACAATTATTCTCTGCTCTACCAATCACAATGGCTTTTATATTTTTATTTTTGGCAGAATGCAAAAGCGATTGTAAATCCCTGTCAAATTCTTTATTAAATGTTTTTTCTACTAATCCATCATCTTCAATAAATAATATTGTTCCTTCTAAATCTGGCATGTATTCTGTTCCTTGTAGTAGATTTAGGGTGCATAAGTTTCCTCCTATTATTCTGCCTTCCGCTTCTCCTTTATTTATTATTTTCATACCTTCATTTTTTATAAATGTTCTGTTTTCTTGGTTTTTAAACCAACTATCATTGCTCCATTCATCAGAACTTTCAATTTCAATGTTTTCAGATTGCATAAACATTTTCCTAAAATATTTTTCCGTATATTCAAATCCTTTTTTCATTCCAAAACTAGAAAAATGAGGTCCTGAATAAGTTATCATTCCTGTTTTAGCATAGATTGCATTTGTTAATGCGGTAATATCAGAAAAACCACAAATAATTTTAGGATTTTCTTTTATTAAATCATAATCAATATAGTCTAATATTTGATTTACATTATAGCCACCTATTACTGTTAATATAGCTTTTACATTTTTATCTTTAAAGGCTTCGTGTAAATCTTCTATCCTATCTTCTATACTAGCACAGTTATAATCTTCTCCTATTGAATTTAAAACATTTTTCCCCAATGTTACTTTAAATCCTATATTTTCTAATCTTCTTTTTGCACTTTCTATAACCTCATTACTTAATATACACATACTTCTAGAAGGTGCAATAACTCTTATTTCATCTCCTATATTTATTTTTTTTGGAATAATCTTGTTCATTATTTTCCTCCTTATATTTCATCTTCTTCTATATCTTTCTTAACATAGTTCTCTAAATTTAATTCTTTCTTGAATTCTTCTTCGGTTGGCAAATATAATTTATATTTTGATGCGTAAATTTGATTATTATCTTCTGGTAAAGTATATTTTACAATTTGGTCGCTTTTATCTGCACATAATACAATTCCTATTGGCGGATTATCTCCCTCGTTCATCATTTCTCTAGTATAGTAATTAACATACATTTGCATTTGTCCTAAATCTTGATGTGTTAAATCTCCCAACTTTAAATCAATTATTACAAAACATTTTAATATATAATTATAAAATACTAAATCTATGAAGAAGTGTCTTCCGTCAAAAGTTATTTTTTGTTGTCTTGCCACAAATGAAAATCCTCTGCCTAATTCTAATAAAAATTTTTGCAAATGGTCTATTATCGCTTGTTCTAAATCTTTTTCATAAAAATTTGTTTTTCCCTCTAATCCTAAAAATTCTAATACATATGGATCTCTTATAATATTTTTAGGTTCTACTTTTTCTGGTAACCCTATTTCGTTTTTAATTGACTCTTTATCTTGGCTTACTAATAATCTTTCATAGTAAAAAGAATTTATTTGTCTTTTTAATTGTCGTGCACTCCAATTAGATTTTACACATTCATCAGCATAAAATTGTCTTACTTTTTCATCTTCTATTCTCATTAAAAGGTTATAATGAGACCAACTTAATTCGCTAGACAGTGTCTGGCGATTTGGAAAAGTACGATAAAATTGTCTCATATTTTTTAAATTAGCAACTGTAAAACCTTTTCCAAATTCTTTGGTTAAGTGTTCTGATAAATATTCTAATAGCTTTTTTCCGTATTCTGCTCTATCATTTTCTCCACATGCTTTGTGTATTTCTTGTCCTATTTCCCAATATGCTTGTACCATTGCTGAATTAACAGCAGTATATACTTTTGATTGTGCTGTTAACACACTATTTCTAATTATTTTGTATGATTCCTCTGGTTGTATTGTTATTTGGTTATCACTCATAAAGTTCCTCCTTTTTTATTTCTACCTAGATTTTCATAACATTTAACATACTAATTGTCAATTTTTCACATAGTTATTTATAGTGTTTTTATTTCTTGCATTCTTGAAATTATCTCATCTATATTATTTGTTATATTTAATTTATTCAAAAAATTTATTGCATTATAATGATAAGCATTATAAGTAGTTTCCTTTGAAATTTTATATATCAAATCTATAAAGTCATTTTTCTCTTCTTTTAATAAATTATTATATATCTTTATCATATAAAATTCATTGCTTTTCCTAACAAATTGATAGTCTGTAATTATTGACTTTAGTTTGTTTCTATTAGCCATATTAAATTTATTCTTTATAAAATTTTAATCAATTTTATCATTTTTTAAGTCTTTTTAGGTGTTTCTTTGAGCAGCTAGAAACATCTCATTTTTCTTTATTTTTCAATAGATTCCTTTAACTTAAGAACAGACACACACTCAACGTGACTTGTATTTGGAAACATATCAACAGGAATAATACTACCTATATCATACTCTCTCTCAAGTAATTTTAAATCTCTTGCAAGAGTAGCAGGATTACAACTAACATAGCCAATTTTCTTAGGTTTAAAATTTATTATATACTCTATACTTTTTAAATCTAAACCTTTTCTTGGTGGATCAACCACTATTACATCTGGTTTAATATTTCTCTCCTTAAATTCCTTTATTTTATCTTCTACGCTACCTGCTATATACTCAGCATTTTTTATATTATTTAATTTAATATTTAAATTTGCCATTTTTACAGCTTGTTCTTCTATTTCAATTCCATATATTTCTTTTACTTTGTCACTTAAGAAGATACCTATAGAACCAACTCCACTATATAAATCAAATAATACCTCATCACCTTTTAAATTCAAATTATCTTTTAATGTAGTATACAAAATTTCAGCTTGAATAGTATTGACTTGAAAAAAAGACTTTGGTGATATGTAATATTTATAATCGCCTATAGTTTCAGTTATATAATCATCACCATATATCTTTATAGTTTTATTGCCTAAAATCTCGTTTGTGTTACTCTCATTTAAATTTAAAAATATACCTTTTATATTATTATTAACTTTTAATAATTTTTTTACTATCTTACAAAAGCGATTATCTTTTAACAAAGTAGAATTATTTACTATTATAACTATCATAATATCTCCTGTATGATAGCCTCTTCTTACAAGGATGTGACGTATATCACCAGTACTTTTTTCTTCATTATATCCTGTAAAGCCTTCAGTTAAAAGTAAGTCAAATATACTTTTTGAAAGCATGTCAATTACCCTATTTTGTATAAAGCAACAATTATTTTTTACTATATCATGTGAACGTTTAGAATAAAATCCCATAACAGTATTATTTGATTTATCTACTCTTACGGGATATTGTACTTTATTTCTATAATAGTATGGCATACCCATACCAATAACATTTTCTACTCTTTTATAATTTACTTTTTGCTTTTTTAGTACATTTTCAACCATTTTATTTTTGAGTAGTAATTGCATATTATACTCAATATGTTGAGAGCTACATCCACCACATCTTTTAAAAACATCACATATAGGCTCTACCCTATATTTACTTTCATTGTATATATTTTCGACTCTTGCTATAGCATAATCTTTATTTACTTTTATAATTTTAGAAAGTACCTTCTCACCAATTATGGCTTCTGGTACAAATATAACTTTACCATCTTTTTTTGCAATACCTTCAAAAGATAATCCGTTATCAATAATTTCTAAATCTAAATATTCATTTTTATTCATTAATCCACCTATTTTATACTATCTAAAATACTTTGTAATTTATTTGAATCTTCTTGTAAATCTTCTAGTTTTACACCATATTCATTTTCTATATCATTTTTTAAATACGTTAAATTACAAACACTCTCTTTATCATCATTTTTTAAATCAACAACTACTTCGTCAATAATTGGTTGCTTTATAAACACTATAATGCTACACTGTTTAGCCCACTTTTTGTATTCATTAATATCAGTACTTTCATCAAATTCAGTAGATATATTCATGTTTACAACACTACCTTGGTTTGAATTAATAATTTCTGAATCAACTTTAGCTATTTTATCAATATATTTAAAATTTGTATTAGTATAATTTTGACTTTCTGCAAATATTCTAGTTGTTATAGTGTCTCCTGAAAATTCGCTTTCAATCTTTTTAGGCTCAGTAATATTAGTATCTATTTCATTATTGTTATATAACAAAGATGAAGGATACAAAAACAAATATGGTGCTGTAATAACTGCTAAAATAATAGCAATTTTTTTCTTTGCTTTTTGATCTAGATCTACTTTCTTAAATGAAAGTTTTAAATTCATAAAATAAATTATTATTGCAGTAATTATTATAGCGATAAAAGTTATAATTAATGACCATATATTACTAAATGGATTATATGCTAATGCAGAAATAATACTTGAATTTACCAAATTCGAAGGTAAAAGCTGTGTACATATAAGAAGTGCTGCACCGCACAAATCAGCCACAAATCCAATTATCCAAACTTTTAAAATTGTCTTTTTATACACATCTTTTATATTACTTATCTTTAATACTTTTAATGATATTAATAATACAGCTGTATCAATTAAAAAATTAGCAGGCAATACTATTAACCAATACAATGGATAAAATATTAATAACCATATTGGAAATATAACATTATATAATTTATCTTTCATAACAACCCCCATAGTAAGCATAAATAATGCTTTTTTATATTATAACATATATAATAAAAAAATAGCAAGTAAATATAAATTAAAATAATTTAAATATGTAACAATAAAAAATAATTTGAATATAGTATATTAAATTAAGAAAAAAATTCTTAATTAGCATTAAAGGAGTGTTATATATGTTGGGCAATGATAATCAATTCATATGTTTATTAATATTGATTGTCGTAATAGGCTTTCTTTATTCTAAAGGTAGAGCATCTAGACCACTGAACTTCGATACCTTCTTTAGGTTAGATAGTTCAATCCCTTAACTTGGGACTCAAGGCAAAGAGAGGTGAATCAAGATGGAAGAAAGATGCGGATGTGGATGCGGATGTGGTAACAACTGCGGATGCGGATGTGGATGCGGTAATGGAATATTCGGTGGTGGAAACTGCTGCTGTATATGGATTATATTAATAATCATAGTTCTTTGCTGTTGCTGCTGCTAATATGCACAATATATAATAACTAGTACATAATAGTTAAAAGGTATTTTAGGATTTAACCTAAAATACCTTTTTAATTATTTTAATATTTTCTTTAAAAATTGACCTGTATAACTTGTTTCACATTTAGCAACTTGTTCAGGGGTACCAGTAGTAACTATAGTTCCACCATTATCTCCACCTTCTGGTCCTAAATCAATTATATTATCAGCAGATTTTATAATATCAAGATTATGCTCTATTACAACTAATGTATTATTTTGATCTGTTAAACGTTGTAATATACCAATCAGTTTATGAACATCTGCCATATGAAGACCTGTTGTAGGCTCATCTAATATATATAATGTTTGCCCTGTTGAACGTTTTGAAAGTTCTGTAGCAAGTTTTATTCTTTGTGCCTCACCACCTGATAAAGTTGTAGATGGTTGTCCAAGTTTAATATATCCAAGTCCAACATCCATTAAAGTTTGTAATTTATTTTTTATAGTACTTATATTTTTAAAGAAATCTAGAGCTTCTTCTACTGTCATATTAAGTACATCACTTATACTTTTACCTTTATATTTTACTTCTAAAGTTTCTCTACTATATCTTTTGCCTTTACATACTTCACATGGAACATATACATCAGGTAAAAAGTGCATTTCAATTTTTATAATACCATCACCAGAACAAGCCTCACATCTACCACCAGGAATATTAAAACTAAATCTTCCTTTTTGATATCCTCTCATTTTTGCTTCATTAGTAGCAGCAAATAAATCTCTTATAGGATCAAACATACCTGTATAAGTTGCTGGATTAGAACGTGGTGTCCTTCCTATTGGAGATTGATCTATATTTATTATTTTATCTATTTTATCAAGTCCAAGTATTTTGTCATGTTTACCTGGTGTAACGTTACTACGATTAATCGTTTTTGCCACAGCCTTATATAATATCTCATTTACAAGTGTTGATTTTCCACTTCCAGAAACACCAGTTACACAGTTAAATACACCTACAGGAATTTTAACATTAATTTTCTTTAAATTATGCTCTCTTGCACCTTTTATCTCTATATAACCATTTTCTGGTTTCCTTCTTTTTTTAGGTACTTCTATTTTTAATTTTCCACTTAAATATTTACCAGTTATTGATTCTTCACAGTTTAATATATCTTTTGGCTTTCCACTAAATACTACATTACCTCCATGTACGCCAGCACCGGGACCAATATCTACTATATAATCTGCTTCTTTCATTGTATCTTCATCATGTTCTACAACTATTAATGTATTTCCTAAATCTCTCATCTTTTTAAGTGAATTTAGTAATTTTTCATTATCCCTTTGATGTAATCCAATACTTGGCTCATCTAATATATACAATACTCCTGTAAGTCCAGAACCAATCTGTGTTGCAAGTCTTATTCTTTGTGCCTCACCACCAGATAAAGAACCAGATGCTCTTGACAAAGTTAAATAATTAAGACCAACATCTATTAAAAATTGTAATCTACTGTTTAATTCTTTAACTATTTGTTCTGATATCATTTTATTTTTATTTGACATTTTCTCATAAGTAGCATTAATAAAATCCTTAATTGCTTGTATATTTTTATTACAAAGTTCATGTATATTCAAATTTCCAACTGTAACAGCTAGACTTTCTTTTTTTAATCTTGCTCCATCACAAGTATTACAATGACTTGTAGACATAAACTGTTCATAGTATGTTTTCATACCAGCTGATTTAGTTTCAGTAAATCTTCTTTGCAATGTATTTACTACACCCTCAAATTCAGATTCAAACTCTCTTGATAAAGTTCTAGTATTATGTACAAACTTGATTTTTTCTCCTTTACTACCATATAAAAGAATATCCATAAATTTCTTTGGTAGATCTTTCAATTTAGTATTAGGGTCAACTCCATAATGCTCACATAGTCCATCTATATACATTTTGCTAATTCCATCAACTATACTTCCAGCACCAGACCAACCTTGAATTGCTGCATAATCATTAAGTTTCTTTTCTTTATTTGGCATTATTTTGTCTACATCTATTCTAAGTAATTCTCCAAGTCCAGTACAATCAGGACATGCACCAAATGGACTGTTAAAAGAGAACATTCTTGGTGTTAATTCTTCTAAACTTATACCACAATCAGGACATGCATAATTTTGTGAAAATAGTTGCTCTTCTCCATCTAACCTAGCAATTAAAACTAAATTATTTGCATACCTTAAAGCAAGTTCTACTGAATCAGTTAATCTTTGAGCTATATCATCTGAAACAACAAGTCTATCTACAACAATATCAATATTATGTTTCTTTTGTTTATCAAGTTCAGGAATTCCATCAGATAGATCAACATTTTCCCCATCAATCCTAGCGCGTATAAAACCATCTTTTACAACTTGTTCTAATATTTTAACATGTTCACCTTTTTTACCACGTATTATAGGTGCTATAACTAATATTTTTGTTCCTTCTTCATAATAAAGTATTTGATCTACAATTTCATCAACACTTTGTTTTTTTATTCTCTTACCACATATAGGGCAATGTGGAACTCCAACTCTAGCATATAATAATCTTAAATAATCATATATCTCTGTAACTGTTCCAACTGTTGAACGAGGATTTTTTGAAGTAGTTTTTTGATCAATAGAAATAGCTGGCGAAAGCCCCTCTATTAATTCTACATCTGGCTTTTCCATTAATCCTAAAAATTGTCTTGCATAAGCAGATAAAGATTCAACATATCTTCTTTGACCCTCTGCATAAATTGTATCAAATGCAAGAGATGATTTACCAGAACCAGAAAGTCCTGTAAAAACTACTAATTTATCTCTTGGAATCTCAATATCTATATTTTTTAAATTATGCTCTTTTGCACCTTTTATTATTAATTTATCATTCATATCAATACTTCCTTTTTATACATTCATATTATACATTATAAACGAATGTTTGTCAATTGATATATATAATAAATGTAGAAAAAGAACAAAAAGAAGTTTCAATAAGAAACCTCTCTTTTCTATTTATTTTATATACTTATCTAAGCTTTCTGTTCTATATTCAAGTACTGGCATTTCTTCTGTTGGAACAAATCCAGGTCTTGCATTAATAACATCTGGAATTCTATTTACAACTGTAGCACAAGTAAGTTCAACTGTAGATGGCTTATTAATAACAACTGTTGTATCTGGCTCTCCGTATATTGTCCATTCATTTTTATCAAACTCATCTGGAGCATATACTTTACCTATACATTCAGACTCAATAACTATACCTTCTTTAGTTTCAGTAGTAACAACAGCTGACATACCTGTAGCATCTCCTGCTTTTACTGTCATTCCTAAAGTTGATGAATATAAATCCTCTTTATATGTTTGTGGCACAGTCTTTTGAGTTTGATGTGTTACAGTAAGACCAAGTCTTGCAGCAAGCCAGCCATTTACATTCCACATGTATGATGGTAGATATTCACCTTTTTCTATAGTTTCTTTTCTTTCTTCATCTGTAACTTTATCAACTGAAGCAACTTCCTTATCAAATTGTTCTAAAGAAAGACCTGCACCATGTGCTCTTGCAAGTGCTATACCATAATCTTCAACATTATAACTTGAACTTCCTTGAATCTTAGTTATTTTATGTGTTGACCCTGCAAGTGTAGCTATTAAATTTCCCCAATATATATCTTGATAGCCTGCTCCTGTTAATGTACATCCTGATTCTCTTGCTAAAGTATCAAGTTTTTTTGTTAAAGTTGGATTAGAATTCATAGGGAAAAATGCTTCTTCACAAGTAGAAATAGCATTTATTCCTAATCTTGCACATACCTCAAAAGCATCGTATACGTCACTAAACAAACTCATAGTAGTTATAATACAAATATCTGGTTTTAATTCAGATAATACTTTTTCTGCCTCTTTGTTAGAAGTTATTTTTACTCCTTTTTCTTCTCCTCCCATTATTGTAGAAATATCTTTTCCAAACTTATTTTCATCAATGTCAAAAGCAGCTACTATTTCAGCTCCTTTTTCATATACATATCTCATTGTATATACAGACATCTTTCCACAACCATATTGTGCTACTCTAATTTTTCCATTCATAAAAAAACCTCCTAAATTATATATCTATTATATTATTTGAATAATAGATATTTTTATTCTTTATTAATAAAAATTTACATTCATAACTTACTAAATATATGGTTAAAAGGCACCGCCTCCTCCTCCACCTCCGGCCTCCGCCGCCAGAGCCACCGCCAGAATATCCTCCTGACGATGATGATGCAAATGAAGAGTTTATTGTATCAGAGTGCATAGATATATTAATCATAGGGTAATACATATATATATAATTATCATCATATCCATTTGCTACAAGTTCCTCTTTAAACTCTTTAGCAACTTTTTTAGCTATTCCAAATAAAGATGCAAATACTAAATATCTTTCCCAAAGAGTAATTTCAATAGGATATCTATCCTTTATTAAACTATACTCTTTTAAATATCTTTCTAAGCCTTTTAATTTGTTATATTCATCAATATATTCTTGCTTTAAAGCCTTATTTGCTGCAATAGTATTAATAAATAATATATAAAATATACTAATAAATAGTGAAGGAATAAACTCAAGTAATTTATTGTTAAAGTCAAGTGGTGAAACAATAAAAATATTTACAAGTAGTAATACTGTCATTACAACTGAAAAAATTGCCACACCTTTTGTTGCTTTTTTAGTATAATCTTTATCAAATATATTATCTTTTATAATTTTATATTTCTTTACACATTCATTATAAAAAGTAGTAGATACACTATATTTTTTTCCTAATTCTTTAAATCTTTCATTTAATTCTATAGTAGTATCTTTAAAATTTTCTATTTTTCTATATGATGTATTCTCCTTATTATATAGATAATTTAAAAGTCTAATTTCATAATCATTTAATTCTTCAAGATTTGCTTCTTTGTTTATTGAAATATTATAATCATATTCAATATTATTAAAAGCTGATTTTTTTAGCTTTTTCTTTGCATCCATAATTAAATATTTTTTATTACATAAATCTAAGATTGTAGCCATAAATAAATTTGCATTATTAGCCATTCCACCAAGCATACAATTATATGAACTCATACTCATATTATCTAGTGGTTCCATATAATAATCTGGCTTTTTTTGTTTTCCTCTTGAAGATAATTTATTAAATATTATTAAAATAATAATAAATGAAATTACTGCTACAGCAACTAATATTATATATCCATAATTATGTATAAAATATCTTTGCTTATCAATTGTCATTTTATTTTCTATTTTTTCTAATTCTTCAAAATTATAATTATCATTTCTAATATTACTTGCATTTTTAATACTAGCTGCATCAAACACTAGTCTTGCATCTATAGATTTACCAGATGAAACATTTTTTGCACTAAAACTTATTTTTCCATTTTCTTTTACAACATCATTTATTTTCATATACCCATGAGGATATACTTTTACGTTTTCTATATTTTGTGACTCATCTTCAAAAGATATATTTACTTCTACAAAACCTATACTTGTATCCCAATCTTTTCCTATAAAATTCCAATAAAATTCTCCTGCGTCATTATATAGTACAGTTGCACCAACAATATCATATTCGTACATTATATATTTTTTACTATCATTTTTTGCTGGACTATATAATTTTACCTGATTTGATGATCTATTTCCAGTTATTTGAGTAACAGAATAATATTTATCCATACCGTTAGATAAGCTAGCTTCATCTTCTAGTATACATTCATTAAGGTCATTAAAACCATTATTGGATACATACGCTTTTATATTTTCAATTTGTTTTGCTTGATATCTTAATGAAGTAGGTTCCATATTATCCTTTTGACCATTAAAGTTATAATTATACATTATATCTCTATATACACCGTTCATTTCAGAATTAAAACTGTACACTAACTTTTCAGTAACATGAACATCACCATTTTTCATTATCACTGCGTCAACTTGCATGCTATTTATACTATAATCAGAAGTTGCATTTACATTTTGAATAAATATGCAAAATATAAAACTAAGAGTAAAAGTAAAAAGAATCTTTATAATATTTTTATTTAACATATTTTCCATGATATTACTCTCCTCTAATTAATATTTTTACAGCTGTTATATCATCTTTGTTTTTAGTATCAATAGCTTCACGTATAATTACTCTAACCTTACATCCTGTTTTTAAAGAATCAATTGTTGTTTTTACACTTTTACCATATTCATCTTCTATACATATCTGTGTACTATCTGGTACTTTAACTACAACCTCTCCAATTAATTTACCAGAGTATTTAACAGAATCTAATCTTACTTTATTTAATGATTTACTAACAAAACTAACTTTTCCATCCATATAAATTTTAGGTTCAGATAAAAAAGCTTCCTCTTCTTTTTTTATATAAGAATGTAACATTAAAAACACTCCTACAAAAGTTGCAGTTATTACTAGACCCTTAACAAGTTTTGGCATAGATACGAATTTAAAAAGTAATTTAACTAATATGAATAAAGCAAGAATAATCACTACCATTAATATAACTTCTATACTAACATAATCTGAAATTTGCATTTTTTTCCTCCTTGTTAATTATCTCTTTTTATAACTTTTATAGCTGTAATTGTATTATTTACGTTTTCGCTTTCCTTACATAATATTTGAACTAAATCATTTGCTTTTATATCACCTAAAGGAATTTTTTCTTCTTTTGCTCCCTCTCCTAATTCAACAACAACTGTTGAATTACTAAGCTTAGCAGTTATAACACCTTTTGTATTATCCTCTAATGAAGATCTAGTTACATACAACCTGATTGTTTTTGCACCTTCATTTACCTGTTGTACTCTTCCATATACGTAATATTTAGTTTGATTTGAAAATATATATTGATTTTCATTCATATACGACATAACAACAAAAATTCCTGTTAATAATGTACTGACAGCTAAAGCTAAAAAGAAAGCTTTAAAATTAGAATGTAATTTTTTAAACATTCCTTTAAATAGAAAAAACAATGCGATAAGTATTAATAAAAAAATTACTACTATTTTTATTATATTTTCATTTGTTAAAAACTCTTCCATATTCCACCTCAATTAACATCTTTCATACTTAAACTTACTTTTCCCTTTTCTAAATCAATTCCTATTACTTTTACCTTTACTATATCTCCAACCGATACTTCTTCCATTGGATTTCTAACATATTTATCACTTAAATTAGAAATATGTACAAGACCGTCATTTTTTATTCCAATATCAACAAAAGCACCGAAGTCTATAACATTTCTAACAGTACCAGTAAGAACCATACCAACTTCTAAATCTTCTATTTTTAAGACGTCACTCTTTAATATAGGTTTTGGCATTTCATCTCTTGGATCTCTACCAGGCTTCTTTAATTCAGATATAATATCAATTATTGTAGGTAGACCAACATCTAATTTTTCAGCTATTTTTTCTACATCAATATTTTCTAATTTTACTTTTAAATCTTCTAAGTCTTCCTTTGTGATTTCCTTTACATTATATCCTAAACTTTCTAATAACTTTTCTGTAATATCATAAGATTCCGGATGAACCATAGTATTATCCAAAATATTATTAGATTCTGGTACTTTAAGAAATCCAGCACATTGTACAAATGCAGCTTTTCCTAACTTTGGAACTTTTAAAAGTTCCTTCCTTGAAGTGAATTTACCATTTTCTTCTCTATATTTTACTATATTCTCAGATAATTTAAGATTAACACCTGAAACATATGAAAGCAATGATGGTGTTGCAGTATTTAAATCAACTCCAACTTTATTAACGGCATCTTCTACAACACCGGTTAGACTTTCATCTAATCTTTTTTGATTTACATCATGCTGATATTGCCCTACTCCAATACTCTTAGGATCTATTTTTACAAGTTCCGCCATTGGATCTTGTAATCTTCTTGCAATTGAAATTGCTCCTCTTATTGAAACATTTATATCTGGATACTCTTTTGTAGCAAGCTTAGACGCTGAATATACTGATGCACCTGCCTCACTAACAATTGTATAATATACTTTTCTTTTTGCTTTTTTTATAACATCTGCTACAAATTTCTCAGATTCACGTGAAGCTGTTCCATTTCCTATTGCTATCATATCAACATTATGTTTTTCTATTAATTCTAGTAAAGTTTTTGTAGCTCCTGTAATATCATTTTGCGGCATTGTGGGATATATAGTAGTATAATCAAGTAATTTACCTGTAACATCAATAATTGCTATTTTACATCCAGTTCTATATGCTGGATCAAACCCCATAATTACCATATCTTTTAGTGGAGCTGCCATTAACAAATTCTTAACATTAACACCAAATACTTTAATCGCCTGTTCCGATGCTTCTTCAAATTTCTCAGAACGTATTTCTCTTTCAATTGAAGGCTTTATTAATCTTTTATATGCTTCTTTTATAGTTTCTTTTAATATATCAGTAAAAATACTTTCTTTTTTTATGATTTGTTTTTCTAAATATTCAAATATTTCTTCTTCATTTACTTCTAATTTTACCTTTAAAAATCCTTCTTTTTCACCACGATTAATTGCAAGTGTTCTATGTGATGGCATTTTATTTATATTTTCACTAAAATTATAATACATATCATATGTGGATTTTTCATCTTCATTTGCTGCTAAAGAAAACAATTTTCCTGTAACATATGAAATTTTTCTTATCATTTTTCTATATTCCGAATTATCTGATATATCTTCTGCAATTATATCACAAGCTCCATCAATGGCATCTTTAAAATTAAGTACACCTTTTTCTATGTTTATATATTCACTTGCAATTTTTTCAATATTATCATCTTTTATATTTTGCTTTAATATAATTTTTGCTAAAGGTTCTAACCCTTTTTCTTTTGCTTGAGTTGCTCTAGTTCTTTTTTTAGGTTTAAATGGTCTATAAATATCCTCCAACTCTGTTAATATAGTTGAGTTATTAATTTTTAATTCTAAATCTTTAGTCAACTTTCCTTGTTCATCTATTAAACGTATTATTTCTTCTTTTCTATTTTCTAAATTCCTTAAATATTTTAATCTATCATCAAGATTTCTTAATTTTTCATCATCAAGGTTACCAGTTACTTCTTTTCTATACCTAGCAATAAATGGTATAGTATTTCCATTATCTATTAATTCTACTGCATTTTTTACTTGATTTTTCTTTAATCCAAGCTCTAATGCTAATTGCTCTATTATATTTTCCATATTTACCTCTTAATATATAACTTCATTTAAATTATATATTAAATTTAATAAATTAGCAAGAAATAAATATATAAAATATAACAATTATATAAATTTATTAACAAAAAAATAACGACTTTTTAAAGTCGCTATTTTTACTTAATAACTTAGTAATTGTCGTTCTCCAAACTTCTCATAATATCTTCTTCTCTTTAACTTAGTTAATGTAATTATTTCTATTCTAAAATTCTATCGATTCTCTTTTTTCCAATTATCATAAAGTTTTTGATACTTATTCTTATTTTTAATATCTCCTACATTATCATAAAATTTTACCAATCTATCATAACCAAAATCTGTAATTAATATATGTTTATTTTCTTCTGCTAAATCTATTACTTCAGCTAATTTATTGATATCTGGTTTGTCATACATATACCAATTTTGCATACATATATATGCTTCATCTTCATCCGGATTATTTTTTATACACTCTAGTATTAATTTTCTAGCTTTATTTTCATTTCCAATCTTAAAATAACAATCAGCCAATTCTATTTTATTTTTTATTTCTGAATTGTTATCTAATTTTAAATTTTCTTGAATTTGATTAATAACATCAATTTCTCTTTTTATAATATTTCTATCAATATTTCCATAAAATTGCAATATTGCCAGATATTCTTCTATCATCATACTTGCAGTGTTTTCTACTTTAAAATATTTATTATCTATTATTTCAATACTTTTAACCCCATCTTGTTTTGCAATTTCTATGATTAAATTTAAAATCTCTTTATAATACTCAATTAATTGTCTGTCATAATTATTTAAATCCTGTTTCTTACCAAAACCAAAATAAGAAGTTGTTTTCATAACAATATTCTCTATTTTTCTATTAAGTTCCATTACTTTTTCTTCTATATTATTTTTCATAACACTGCCTACTTTCATATTTTGTTTAATTCTCCCAACAATAATCTTCTATTAGCATATTTAATTTTATATTCTTCTACCATTTTTTTTACAAGTTCTTCACCATTTTTTAACATCTTCATATGTTGTAATATTTCTCTTACATATTCATAATTTCTCTTTCCAGTAAATTTAACCTTTTCATTTGCTATTTTTTGGTATTCTTCTAATAGTTGTTTTTCAAAGTCTTTTTTTAAATACTTTTCATATTTGATTACTATTTCAAATAATGCTGTGTCCATAACAGAATGGTACAATTTTTTATAATATTGTTCTTCAACATATATTTGTCTTAAATCATCTATATGATAGTTTTTTTCATCATTCTCCAGAGTTTTTATAATATTATCTCTAATACTTTTCCATTGTTCTTCTGTATATAATTCTTTTAGTTTTTTATAATATTTAAAATCACCTCTGCTATATTTAAATAATGCTTCTTCTACTAAATTTTTATATTTTTCTTTCTGATTTTGAGCTTTAAATATCGATAATAATTCTTCTATATAGTCTATTACTCTTCCATGATAACCTTGTTTTAGTGAAATTTCCATTCCTTCTTGTAATAATTTCTCTACATTATCTATATTCCCTTTTTCCATTTCTATATCAATTAACATTCTTCTAATAGAAACATAATAAATATTTTCTTTTATTGTTTTTATTGCTTCTTTATCCATATTTAATTGATACAATAATGCTATTTTAGTTTTTATTAATTCTTCCATTTTATAGTCTGAATAATAATATTTTTCTTGTTGTTTTAATTTCTGTATCTTTTCGTCTATTACTTTTAATTTTTCATTTACAAATTTATCTTCTGTAAAATATTCATCTAATAACCTTTCAACCTCATAAGAGTAATCGCCTAATGTATCTTTCTTTATTACTTCAAGCATCCAATTGAAAATTTCAATTATAATGTTATTGTTTTTGCACTTTTCTAGTATTTCTTCTATAACTTCTATACATTCACTTTCTACATAGCTTGTCGTACCATCCGAGTCATCTATCGGTAAATCTGGAAGTTCTTCTAATATTAAACTTGCTATCCAAAAAGGAGTTTGATATTCATTATGTTTTATTAGATTGTTCGCTTCTTGCATATAATCATATATTACATTTGAAAATTTATAAGTCTCATCATATTCGATAAAACCTCTTCTACCTATTACCTGATAAATACTTTGAGCTATTCTTTTTTCATATACTTTTTTTGATGTCTTCTTAAAGTATTGTATAAAATACTTTCTAAATTCATTTTGAAAATCAAAATTTTCGTATATTTTTTCTAACACAAATTCTTTAATTTCTTTTTCTGATATTTTATCTAATATTCTATCATAATTCTCTGTATTTTTTATTGTTTTCTTAATTTTTTTATCATTTTTTAGATAATATAGAAGTGCCACCATATGCTTGCAATTATTTTCTTCTGCATAAGGGCAATTACAACGCATGTCTTCTATGTCACCTTTATCATCAATTTTTATTTGTACTTCATATATTTCTGTACCATATACTAATCCTTCATAACAGTTACCATTTTTTGTAACATCATGCACAGAATCTTCTAAATAATAATTGTACCCTCTTTTTAAAATCTTTTCATCAAATAAATCTTCAAAATCAATCTTCATATACTACTCCTATTTTACTTTAATATTATCCAATTTTTGTTTTTACTTATCTATCTGGTATGCTCTTCTAGTCAATTAATCTTATTTGAACTTGTGCAATTTTTACATAAGTTCATTTTTAATATTGTTTTTATTAAATCATTTCAACATTATTTATTACTTTACATTATTAATTTTCACTACTTTCTATTAATTTATCAAAATCAGATTTGTATAATTTATCTTGTACAACTCTGTACTTTTCAAATTCTGAAATAGCTTTTTCTTTTGCAATTTCATGAGATATTTTACCCGCATCTTTTAATACATCTCTATCATCTGATAATAAATATTTATCTATTCTGTTTGCCCAGTCTTCCATAGTCATTGGAATATTTCTTTTTGCTCTTGCCTCAGCTAAATCTAAGAAAGCTGAAACAATCAGTTCTAATTGTTCTAGTTCTTCTTTTTTTAGATAATTTTTAGCAATAACTACATCTGTTTCTAATATTTTACCATCTGGAGAATCTTTCCAATTAGTTAAATTCATATGTTCCTTTGTATGGTCTGCTCTATTATAAATTATCTCTGCTGCTGTTTGATGAGTTACTGCATAGTGCATCTTATTTTGAACTTTTTTAAAAAATTTGATTGTTGTAGGAGATTTACTATCATAATCGATAGATGTTGCATATATATCTGTTATTTTTTGGTAAAATCTTCTTTCTGATAACCTTATTTCTCTAATTTCTGCAAGTAATGATTCGAAATAATCTTCATCAAAAAATGTTCCATTTTCCATTCTTTTTTTATCTATAATATATCCTTTTTTTGAAAACTCTTTTAATACATTTGTTGCCCATCTTCTAAATTGAATTGCTCTATCTGTATTTACTCTATATCCAACAGAAATTACTGCATCTAAATTATAATACTTTACTTTTCTTTTTACTTCTCTATTCCCCTCTTTTTGAACTAGTAAGAAATCCTTACTAGTTGAATTTTCGTCAAGTTCATTACTACTATATATATCCTGAATATGCATAGTTATATTATTTCTTGTAGTATTAAATAATTCTCCCAATGCCTTTTGAGTAAGCCATAAATCTCCATCTTCAAAACGCACTTCAATTCCATGTTCTTTTTTCTGTTGTTCAAATATTAAAAATTCTGCTGAACTACTTCTTATATATAAATCTTTGTTGCTCATTTTAAAATTCACCTCTATTTATTTGCTATATATTATCAAACTTTTGTTCTCCTGTCAACTAGTTTACATCTAATTATTAGAAATTTTTAACAAATTAAAATAAGCACTAACTTTCAAACTGGCTAATACTTAAAATTCACATCTAAAAAAACAAATTTAATCTATCTTCTATTACAAATTTTTATATGTTCAAACTATGTATAAAGTCATGTGACTACATCTACAAAGTTGAACCATTCGTATTAAGTTTCTTTCATTTTTTCTTGCTTTATTTCTAAATTTTCATTTTGCAACTCTTGTAATTTATTTTTTCTTTTTTAATAATCTTCCTTGTTTTTTATATAGCTTTTATAGTTTTGTATTACATTCATTTCTGCAAAAATTGATCTTTTCTATAACACAAAAAAATAACGACTTTTTAAAGTCGCTATTTTTTTATAATTGAATCGGAATAAATAGTTTATGCTTTATTAAAAAATTTGATATATCCTCATATGATGAAATCTTGTCCCATTCGTTATTTGCTACAGCGCAGGCTGCACTAAATTTACCTTCATTTAAGTAGAATATAAGTGTTCTTACAGAGTCAACACCGCTTCCTTCGTTTTTGGTACATTCCATTGAATACAATTCACATGCAATAGACTTCATCTCTTCATTTGACACAAAACATTCCTCCTAAAATAAATTATTATATTTAAACAATAACATCCGGAAATCTGTACATGCAGCCTCTGCATGCCTCTCTAATGCTTATGAATCCACAAGAAGTCTGCTGACCAAGCCTTAGCAAAGCCTCAGTAAAAGAGATTCTATGATTAAAGGAAGCAACTTCAACTCCTCTAACCAATTTCTCTACATTCTTTTCATCCTCGAGGAAATACTCGAGGTCCACGTTTTTAACTTCTTTCAAAAGTTCTCTTGCCATCGCCATCTTACTTGCTACCATACTATTTCTCCTCACTTAATAAATCTTTTTATACAAGGGTATTAACTTTGTATATTAAATGTACCTCCTAATTATAGATTTTACTTTTTTTATTTACCCCAGACTTTAATTATAGCACAATATTAGCTATTTGTCAAATTATGTAACCTTTTTTGACAAAACTTTCACTTTTTCGACAAATTTTGATAATAATATGTTAATTATCTGTTAAATGTTTTTTTCCATACACCATGTATATTACATGAAACATATACATCTACTACATTTGCATTATCTATTTTAAAAGAATACTCTGGTTTATCTAATGATGTTAATGTTTTTTTAGATATAATACCATTATCAGTTACAATATATATTGCATCAATTAAATGCTCATTTGTCATTGGATGAGCTACTTCACCAACTTTTACATTTAAATACTTATCATCAAAACTTGCAACTGGCATATGTTTTTCTATAGCAGCATCTACTGTATTTGGTACCATCATTATCATATCAGTATTACAACAGTCATCTAAATCTGTTACTATGTCAACTTTTACACTTCCACATGTTTCACATTTATAAAATTCTAATTTTTCCATAAAACTACCTCCAAATATAAAAAGCAGAGGTATCTCCCCTGCTTTATTAACTTAAAATTAATAATTTTGTGCTCTTAATTCAAAATATGCTTTTGGATGTGAGCATACAGGACAAATTTCAGGTGCAGAATCAGCTATATGAATATGTCCGCAATTTCTACATTTCCACATTTTAACTTCTCCGCAAGAGAATACTTTTCCTTCTTCAATATTTTCAATTAATTTTTTATATCTTTCTTCATGTTCTTTTTCAATTTTTCCAACAGCTTCAAATAAATATGCTAAACGATCAAAACCTTCTTCTTTTGCCTCTTTAGCAAAAGTTGCATACATATCAGTCCATTCATAATTTTCACCAGCTGCAGCATCTTTTAAGTTTTCAAGTGTAGATGGTATTTCTCCATCATGTAATGCTTTAAACCATAATTTTGCATGCTCTTTTTCATTTCCAGCAGTTTCTTCAAATATAGCAGCTATTTGTTCGTATCCTTCCTTTTTAGCTTTTGAAGCATAATATGTGTACTTATTTCTTGCTTGTGATTCACCTGCAAAAGCAGCAAGTAAATTTGCCTCTGTTTTTGAACCTTTTAATTCCATTTTAAAATCCCCTTTCACAATCTGGACATATAATATTAAATATTATATCATGTGATAAAACATTACAATTTAAATTTTTTGCAACTACTTTATCAACATTATTAAAGTAATCTAAAGAAACATCAAATACTCTATCACATTTAGTACATATAGCATGATAATGTTTAGATGTATAACCATCAAATCTATCTTTACCATTTGCCATTTTTATTCTTAATAATTTACCTTCTTTTGATAATTTATCAAGATTTCTATATACAGTACCTAAGCTGATATTAGAGTTTTTTTCTCTTACTTTATTATAGACAGTTTCAGCAGTTGGATGAGTTTTTACTGATTTAACGTATTCAAGTACCTGTTCTCGCTGTCTAGAATAATTCATATTATATCTCCTTTCAAAATAGTAATTATTACTATTTTCAATTACATTCTATCTCATATAATACAAAAAGTCAAGTCTTTTTTATATCTTTTTTGGTTATTCTAAATATCGCAAAATTTTCATTGCCAATGCAACAACTTTTTTCTAAAAAGTGTTGGCCACATCTCGTTTTATATTTTTACTTTTTACTATTTTATATTTTATTTTTGTCAATTAAGCTACTAAACATTATTGTAGTAGATACTATTCTTCCTTATTTGTAAAAACTAACCCCACTTAAAAATTTATAATAAGTGAGCTTAAGCTATTTACAGAAATAATACATTACATAAAATTGACTTTTACCATTATATATGTTATAATTATATTATACGAAAAAGAAAATTACCCATATAATTATTGGGTAAGGAAATTATCAATTTTGGAGGGCAAAATGTTATGAAACCTGTAGAATTAATTGTTATTTTGGTAAATGAGGAAGAAGTTATTACTGGCAAGCTTTTTCAAGGTTTAGCAAGTCGTCGCAATTTATATGTTAAAGAGGTATTTGAAAAGGAATACTACAAAGTAAGAAAAGAAATAACCAAAAATGGAAACCCAAAACTTCCTAGAAAAAATAACGCAGTATCTTTTACTGAATCATTGTTATCTGGATGGAATAGCCTTTTTACTAAAGTATTTGAGAAATGTGAAATTAGGGTTGTTCTATCTCAGTATGAAACGTCTGAATATTCTTCTATACTTCTTCCCCTAGATGAGGATGAAGCACAAATAAAGGAGGAAATTGATAAAGTTCATAGAATTTTCTACAAAAGTCTTAATTTACCAAGAATTGGCAAGTAAATGCTTGCCAATTCTTTTTTGTCTTTTGCATATAGAATTATTTTTTATATACCTTCTTATTCTTGGTAGTTCTATTCTGTACACATCTAAAAAGCTCGTATCTATTCCTCTTCTCTTTAAATTACTCTCAAATACTTCTAATGGTGTTTTATATCCTAATGCCTTTCTTGGCATATTATTTATCTTTCTGGCTATATTTAATATATCTTCATCACTTAACTCTTCTACTAATTTCCCTTTTTTAAAATATCTTCTTATTAGTCTATTTTTATTTTCATTACAGCCTCTTTCATATGATGTATATGGGTGTGTAAAGTATATTTGGAATCTTTTCTTGCCTTCTTCTTTTGCAGACCTCATCATTTCTTCTATTTCGCTAAATTCTACTCCATTATCCAACAACAAGCTTTCTATTATTTCTTTTAGCTGTGGTATTTCTTCTAGTTTATCTAATGTATCCACAGTCGCTTGTCCTGTTTTGTTTTCTGACCTCCTTATTAACAAAAATTGGCTCGCTGTATTTACTAATGTTATTAGTGTTTGATGTCTTCCTTTTACTACTCCTACTACACTATCTCCTTCAAAATGGGTTTTCGTTTCTTTATTTTTTATCTCTTCTGGCATTTCTTCTATTGATATTTCCTTCTTATTTTTACTTATCTCTTTCGTTACTGTATGCACATCTTTTTGCTTCTTGAAATATCCTCTTCCATGTGGTAAATCATTTATTATTAATCCATATTTTCTTCCCTTTACCGCTCTATGTTAAACGCTTAAACTTTCCTCTTGCTATCTCTTCTTTTCTTTAAACATTCTTGATAAAATACTTTTCTCATTTGTCTACTTATTGTATGACTTCTCATTGATTTTACTAATTTTCTTAAGTTTTTATCACTTAATATTTTCTAGTCAAAAATATTATACGAGTTTTTCTTACAACTGTCTACTGTTCTTTTACTTTTTTATCAAATTTTTGTTGTATTTCAAATGGATTTTCCGGTTATTCTAAATATCCATATTTTTTCATTTGATTTATAACTAATTCTTGCCTTTTTTTAGCAAGATCTGGATTAGTTGAAAGTGCAAATGCACTTGGAGCATTTGGTAAACCTGCAAGTGTTGTAATTTCATCAAAATTTAATTTATCAACTGTTTTTGAATAATAACCTCTTGAAGCTTCACCAAGACCATAATATCCATCACCAAAATATATAACATTTATGTAATAAGATAATATTTCATCTTTACTATACTTTTCCTCTAAATCCATAGCCACAAAAACTTCTGCTACCTTTCTTGTAAACTTTTTTTCAAAAGAAAAATACATATTTTTTGCAAGTTGCTGTGAGATAGTACTTCCACCTTCAACTAATTCCATTGCTTTTATGTTATTTACAACTGCCCTACCAATTGATCTAATATCTATTGCTCCATGGTTATAAAAACGATTATCCTCTACTGCAACTATCGCATCTTTAAAAGTTTGTGGTATTTCATCCTTACTAACAAAATATTTCTTTTCTTCTATTTCACTAATTGCTTCTTCTATACTCTTATTATTTATTGCTTCTTTATACAAATTATATCCATCATAAACTACATAAGCACATATAGCAATTGCAACAATAATAAATATTATTATTATACTCTTTATAAATTTAAAAAAACTTTTCATCTTCATCCCTTCTCTAAAGTATTATACACTATAATATAACTTATAACAAGGACAAAAGATAACAAGTTTTATAAATAGAAAAAGAGTTACTTTCGTAACCCTTTTATATTATTCAGAAACTTGGTCATGATCAACTCTACTAAAGAATGTGAATGCCCAAATTCCGGCGATACCAACTATTGTAAATAGTATTCTACTTATAGCAGATGTTGTTCCACCAAATAAAGTACCTATTAAATCTATTCCAAATAGTCCTATACATCCCCAGTTTATTGCACCAATTATTACAAGTGCTAATATAATACTATTTAAAGCCTTCATATAATACCTCCTAAACAAAATTAATTTGTCTATCAATATTCTGTGCAATTTTTTTATTATTATACCAAAAATAAAAATAAACGTGAGTACAAAGAAAAATTACTCACGTTTCATTAGTTTAAAACAACTAATATATTGTACATTATATATAATTTCTAACCCTAATTACGACTAAATGAAAAATAAATAATGTACATTAATATTATTAGTATATTTTTTTATATTATACATTTTTTAAAAAATTTTTTTATTTTTTATTCTTCAACATTTATATCACTTTTAAAACGTACTATATAATCTACCATAGACCAAATAGTCGCTATAACTGCTACTGATATTGAAACAGTCATTCCTATGTTTGCCATAAGTACCCAAACATTCATAGCCATAGCACCAGAAATGAATTCTCCAAACATATTAGTAGAACCAAGTGCAACACCAAGTATTCCAAAAATTACACCAACTAATTGGAAAATTGTTTTTATTTTTCCACTAAGTCCAGCAGCTAAATCTTTTCCATTATCAGATCCAAACATTCTAAGTGCATTTACAAAGAAATCTCTAAGTATTATAATTGCAGTAATCCAAGCAGGAACTACTCCAAGACCTGTTAATAATATAAATCCAGCAGATACTAACATTTTATCAGCTAAAGGATCCATTATTTTTCCAAATTTTGTAACAATATTTTTCTTTCTTGATATCCTTCCATCTAAAAAGTCTGTAATTGCAGCAGCTATAAATATTCCAAATGCTGTCCACATTGGCCAAATCCATTCTTGTGGTAAAGACATAAATACGATAAATACTGGGACTAACATTATTCTTAACATTGTTAGTTTATTAGGTAAATTCATTTTTTTCAACATTTTAATTCCTCCATTTCGAAAATCATTATATCAAAGATAAAATATATAGTCAACGATTTTCACCAAAAATTCATATTACTATTACTATATTAACATTGTAACTAGGGCAAATGTTCCAAATTCATCACTATTTCTTTTTTTACTTGCTCTATTAGAAAAGAAGTCATTACTATTACACATAGTACATATTTTTGAATCTATTATATTTTCTTCTTTTATTCCTAATTCTAGTAAATCTCTAGTTATAACATATACTAAATCAATAAAAAATCTATCCTCTTTATAACTTATATATTCACTTTCATTCTTCCATATACTAGTAAATCTTTCTTTAAAAGAATTTTCTTTGCTACTAAAGCAACACTTTCTTATTGAAGGTCCAAAGCATACAATTATATCTTCCATTTTAGAATTATATTTTTTTTGCATTAAATTTATTGCATTTTCATATATTTTAGCAACAGTCCCTTTCCATCCACTATGAACATTTGCAACAACGTTATTTACAGGATCATATATTACTATACAATTACAGTCAGCAACAGTAACTAAAGCTCCAATACCTACTGTATTAGTTATATATCCATCATATTCATCCTCATTAAAATTTTTAAATTTATATTCTTCTTTATTTTTATTATCTAAAATTAATATATTTGATGTATGTGCTTGCTTTGCTTTATATATTTTTTCATTATCAATATTTGTTTTTTCACAAACTATATTAAGATTTTTTAATACATTTTCTTTACTATCTTTACCGCTTACTCTAAAATTTAAAGAATTATATTCACCACTACTTACACCACCATGTCTTAAAGTAATTGCATGAAACAGCCTATCAGAGTATTTATTTAATTTTTTAAATTGTAAATATTCAAAATCTCCTTTTTTTACATGTAATATTTCCTCATTATTAAAATTACTCATTACTTTACCTCAATTTCTTTATTTAATTCAAATGAATAAATATACACTTTTTCTACTTTTAAATTAGTTATTTTTTCTATGGCCTCTTTATATATATCTAATTGAATTTTATATTTTTTTATATATTCTTTTTCATCTTTAATCCTGTCTGTTTTAAAATCAACTAGTATTACATTATTATTTTTATTAATATAATATAAATCTATTACACCTTGTATTATACTTTTTGATATTTTACTATTCTTTAGTACAAATTCTTGTTCTTTGTATATAACACTTGCTTCTTTTAGACTTTGACCTATTTTTGAATTTAAAAAATTATATATTCTTGTTAAATTTATTTGTTTTTCATCTTCAACATTTAATACATTATTACTTACAAGATCTTTTATATATTTTCTTAATTCATCTTTTGATAATTCTTTCTTAAAATCTAGATTTTCTAATAAAAAATGTACTAATATTCCCTTTCTTACAGGTGTATATTTTTTATCATTATTAAGAAAACTTGGCATATTAAACTCTTTTTCTATATTATCATCAAAAATTATATTATTTTCTTCTCTATCATCTTTTAAAGAAGTTAAATAATCTCTTTTTAATTTGCTAACACTTACTCTACTTGCAGTATTTACTTCCTCTTTATACTTATAATCATACTCTAAATTTTTACATATAATATTATATACCTTCTTTTTTTCGTCTAATATAATTTCTTCCTTTTCTATAGGTATTGACTGTTTTATTCTTTCTATTTCTTTATTTAACAAAAATTTTTCCTCATTTATATCTTTTAAATAACTATCATTTAAAATCTCGTTTAAATCTACTTTATTTAAAGAAATGTCAAATAGCCCTTTTTCATTTATGTCATATCCTAAAAGTGCCATATTTATATTTTTAAAATATGATTTGTTATTTGAAATAACCGCTGAATCAATTTTATTATTACTTGTTATTACAAAATTATTTTTATTATATTTATCATAATCATTTAAAGTTGCAAATATAATAAGTTTTTCTTTTGCTCTTGTCATAGCAACATATAACATTCTTAACTCTTCTGACCTTGCTTGCCTCGTAGAAATGTTTTTTATAGCTTGTTTTATTACAGATGGATATGTTATTCCATAAGCCTCATTTACTACATTAACACCAATTCCTAAGTCTTGATGCATTATGACTTCTGAATTTAAATCTTTTTCAACATATGGTGCTGTAGTATCTGAAAGTATAACAACAGGAAATTCTAATCCCTTTGATTTGTGTATTGTCATTATTCTAACAACATCTTCATTTTCTCCCAATATTTTTGCTTCATTATTTCCAACACCTGTATCTTTTAGATTATTTAAATATGTTATATATGAATTAAGACTTAAGTTAAAATTTTTTTCATATTCCTTTGCAAACTCAATTAATATATTTAAATTTGCTTTCTTCACATCAGAAAGTTTTTCTACTGAAAATTGGTAATATAAGTTTGTCTCTTTATATATTTTTACTAACAGTTCAGATATAGAATAAACTAAAGAAAATTTTTTAAATTTATTAATTAAATTTATAAAATTATTAATTTTATCATAAATTACATCTTGTAATACATCATTATTTTCTTCTCTATCTTTTAATATACTTAATATACTATCATACATGCTTTTATTTTTATTATCTTTATATAATTTTATATATGCAAGTTCATCTAAAGTAAATCTTCCAATTATACTATACATAACACTAACTAATTCTACATCCCTTAGTGGGTTATCTAGTATCTTTAAAAAAGATACTACTAATTTTATTTCATCACTTTCAAATAAGTTTGTAGAATTATCACAATATGCCGGTATCCCATAATTTTTTAATGTTTTTTCTAAAATAGGACCTTTTGTCTTAATTGATCTAAGTAATACAACAATATCTTTATAATTTAAATCACTAAAGCCTTCTTTTGTATATGTCTTAAAATTATTTTTTAATTCTATTATTTCTTTTGCTATATATATTGCTTCTTGTTCATATTTTTTTAATTCAAATATTTCTTTTAGTGCTTCATCATTTTGTGAAAGTTCTTCATTTTCTTCTTTATTAATATCTACAATATTAATCTTAGTAGCATAGTTTGTGTTTTCTTCTTCTTCATACCAAGTTGCACCATTTTTTAACGTTTCAATATCAGTATAATTACATTCACCCAGCCTTTTACTCATTATTTTTTCAAATATATAATTTATACTATCTAAAACTTGTCTTCTACTTCTAAAATTTTCAGATAATATTATCTTAATATCATCTACCTCATTTAGCTTTGTATCATCAAATAAAGTATAATTATCATATTTATTATTAAAAATTTCTGGTCTAGCCTGTCTAAATCTATATATACTTTGTTTTATATCACCAACCATAAATCTATTATTTTTGCCTGATACAGCTTGTAGTATTTTTTCTTGAACAAAATCTGTATCCTGATATTCATCTGTATATACCTCTACATATCTATCTTTTAAGCCCCTAGAAATATCAGTTTCAACATAAATACCATCATCATTTTTAGTGTATAACAAATCTAATACTATATGATGTATATCATTAAATTCAAGTAGTCCCATTTCATTTTTTAATTTCATATATTCTCTATCAAAATTATATAAAAATTCATATAAATATTTAATATATTCGTATGCCTTTTTATTATATATTAATATTTCTTTAGTTTTTGCATATATACTCTTTTTAATATCATCTACTACCTTTTTTAATATTTTTGTCCTAAAATCCTTTATTTTATCTTTTAATTCAATATTTGTTATTTTTCTTGAGATTATATTCTTTTTTAGTTCCTGAGAGTTTAAAGTTTCATATAGTTTATCCCATGAATTTATATTTAAAATACATCTATTTATTAAATTAATATCATCATCTAATAATTCTACATGCTTTAAAAATTCTTCGTTTTGCCTAACTTCTTCTCTTAAATTTTCTGTTTGTTTTAACAGTATGTTTAAACTAGATTTTACATCTGATAATATCTCTTTTCCAAAATCAGTACTAGATAGATCCATATTTTCTGTATAATCAATGTTATATTTATCTACACTTGATTTTAAATATTCAAAAGGATATGGAAAACTTTGTATATAAGTATAGATATTATATAACGTCTCAATTAATTTTTCGTCTTTTCCGCCAAACATTTCAAGTATCTTATATAAACCTATTGCCTCTTTATCATCATTTGATGTAGCATATTCTCCTTCAAGTATTTTGCTCATAACTTTATTTTTTAATATAGCTGCTTCTGTATTCGTGCAAATCTTAAAGTTTGGATCTATATTTAAAACTTGAAAATTGCTCCTTACAAGTTCAATACAAAAAGCATCTATTGTAGTTATACTTGCCCTTGAAAGTAGACTAATTTGTCTTTTTAAGAAATAATTATCTGGTTCTTCTTCAATCTTTAAATATATTGCATTTAATAATCTTTCCTTTAATTCATTAGCTGCTGCATTTGTAAAAGTAACAACTAATATTCTATCTATATCAATTTTATACTTTATTATTTTTTGTATAACACGTTCAACTAAAACCGCTGTTTTTCCACTACCAGCAGAAGCTGCAACTATAATATTTTTATTTTGTATATCAATCGCATTTTGTTGATCTTTAGTCCACATATTTTCCTCCAAAAAAATAAATACATGATATTTTTATTATATCATGTATTTATGAATATTCAAGATTTAATTATTAACTTGCAACTTGGATTCTTTTTGTTACGATGTTTCCAGCATTATCAATAGCTGCAATTAATACCTCGCCCACATCATTTGGTACTTTTATACTAAATTTGTTATCAGATGTAACCTCTGTACTCTTTGCCTTTTTTGACATATATGTATTATCTATATTTATTACATCTGGATAATATGGAGTGGTTTTATCCAATTTATTTATATATTCATATCTAACTTGTGCTATTCCACTAAAATCATCTGCTAAGCTTCCTTGTATAATACTCATACTATTATACTTTGTTACAGTCGTATCTAATATTTGTGGAGGCACAGCATCATAATTTGACATATTTATTTCATGTCTTGCAACAATATTTGCATCATTATACTTTGTTATTTGTATCTTTTTGCTTTCCTGTGGTAAATTATTAAAAGTATTTATATCTGTAGCACTAAATTTTGAATTTAATACATTTAAATTGTTCAGTTCTTCAAAATTATTAAATTCAAATACATTTCTTCCTGTAGCAGTAGTAAATACTTTCTCGTCTGAACCTTGAAAACTAATTTTTAAAGTTTCTACATCATTCATATTTGCAATTATTTTTATACCCATATTATTTGTATATGGGGCATTACTTTTAGAAATAAATACTCCACTATAGCTATTTGAACTTGTCTTTGATTCATCTTCACTTGTAGCAGGAAGATTTAATATACTAGCTATTTTACTATTTAATGAAAAGTATCTTTCATCATTATACTCTGTGCCATATAAATAATATACTCTTAGAGTATCAGTTGTTACCACATATACATCATCTGTTCCTCTTTCGCCAAATCCATACTTTTCTTTTGTTATTCCTAGTTTTCCTAAATCTAGTTCTACAAATTCTACATGTGAACTTTCATTATTTAACACTAATTCCTCTCTAAAAGCTTCTCTATTATCTACATAAACTCTTGTAATTACATCATCTTTACTAAGTATAGTTGTATCTGCTTTTTGTGGTATAGTTCCATCTAGTATATACTCAGCTCTTACAGCTTCTTGTATCTGTGTTATATTATTTGCAAAAGTACTAAGCCTTGTACTATCAGATGAAGTATTCATATTTACTACAACAGTTCCTGCAAGAATTAACATTAAAATTATAACTATTATTAAATACAAAAGTGCAATACCATTTTTCTTTCCCATAATCATCCCTCTAAATTATACATATATTGTATAGTCTTTTTATATTTTTTTCAAGTCTTTTTATAAATTTAATTTAGGATTTTAAAATTATATATACCGCTTATTCATTAAATGCTCAAAATGGCGTTAATGCGAATTACAGTGGTAACAGACGACCAACAGGTTCACTAAGTTCAGTAAATAACATATATGATATGGCTGGAAATGTATTTGATTTTACAGCTACAGCATATTCTTCTAACTACCGTGCAACTTGTGGGTACGGTTACCTTACTGATTCTAGTAACTGGTATGCTGGTTATCGTGACTACAACCATTTTTCTAATTATTTAGGTTACTACAGTTCACGTATATCATTATATATAAAAGACCCATATATATCATCAAAAGCAAATGAAATAATATGTAGTATTTCTGCTGGAGATACTCTTGTTAGAAATTATTATAAATATAATGATGAAGAAGCTATAACAGGCATCATGTTTTTTAGCTATTCAAATGGTATTGAATACACAGCACCACTACTTGTAAGTAAATCAAAAGATGCAGTAACGTATTATACAAATTATGATAAAAAACCAGAAACTTCAAGTGGAAGTATACAATACAAAGGTGAAACATATTATTATTCATCTATCGGACAATGGTTTGAGTTCTTTGATTATATTACATACTTTCCAGTAATAAATACTACAAATACAATGTTTACTAATATGGAAGATGCGGCACTTAGATTACTTCAAATGTATTATGAAGAATAAATAATAAAAAGACTTGTAATAAGATTATTACAAGCCTTTTTTATTACATTCCAAACCTTGATTTATCAATCTCGTAGTTATTTTTTACCTCTTGTTCTGTTAATACTCTATTATACATTCTGGCTGAGTATATATTTCCTTTATAACTTTCTAGTTGTATATTTGTTGAACTTTCAGGATTTGTTCCTAATGCCATTATTGTACTATTATTAGGATAACTTATGATACCATTTTCAACTATAATACTTTTTACTAAGTTACCATTTAAATATAATTTACTTTCTTTACCATTACTTGTAATAGTTAATGTATTTTTTATGGTAGAATCGAAATTATCTATACTCAAATATTGATATTCATTATTAACACATACTTGCCCAACCAGACCATTACTACCATTATTTCCTAATCCATATCCACCCTGCTCCATATTACAGAACATATAGTGATGACTATTATCTGGAATACTGTTATCTTTAAAGACTACCTCTAATGATACTTCTGGATAATTTAATTCTTTTATTGGTACCCAATCATCTACTCCATCAAAATATAACCCATCGTTAAGCCAAGATGCTCCTTTAATTGTACCATTATTATTGTTTCCACTCAAATCTTCCCATACATTTGTTGAGTTATTATGACCACTTTTTGTATTATCTAATCCATCTAAATGTAGTATAAGTCCACTTTTTACATATTCATCTGCACCTACTGCATTAGATACAGGTATATATAATGCTAGACGTGAACTACGAGCGTCGTGACCATAAGGAGAATCGACGTTACGACGATTTCCAGCAAGCCAGCTACTAGAATCAGTCTCATAGACAAATCCACGAAGAACACGATAAGTATTTAAATTTGACTCTGCTATCCAATCGTATACATTTCCGGCCATATCATAGATATTATTTACTGCCCCTACTGAGCCTGTTGGCTTAATGCTACCACTGAAGTTCGCATTAACGCCATTTTGCGCATTTACAGGATATGTTGATACATTACTATCTTTACTCTTTGCAAACCACCTCATTGTTGCATCCCATTGACTTCCATATATCATATTTGATTTTATCTTTGTTCCTGTTAACTGAGTTGCATACTTCTTTTCTTTTGCATACATTGTATACCATGTTTGATCTCCTATATCTTCATTTCCTTTTTTACTTACTACTTTATCTTTACTTAAATCTCCTGTTTCGTATCTTCCTATATAAAATCCATGATATTCTTTTACACTGTTATATATCTCGTTATATTCTTTCTGCATTAAATTTTTTAAATCTGTTGCATTTTTTAAACTTATTCCAAGTATTGTATTTATTTCGTTTAAATTGTTTATATCATTATCATAATCGGCAACAATATCAGGCTCTCTATAACCAGTTGATGAATATGGTATTTCTGTTCCAGTATTTGGTCCATCTTTTGTAAACTCCCAAAGTTTACCTCTCATATTTGGATTTCCATTTTCATCATATGTTCCACTTTGTTCTGCAAATAAATTTAATTCATTTTCTGGAACTGGAACCCATACGAATTCACTGCCATCTGGTGCTATAACTACAAGTCCTGTTTCAATTGTCTGTTCATCAGCATCTTCTGATACTTCAAATCCCTTTGGAATTGTTGCTGTATCTCCATTTGCATCTTTATATGGTTTGTTTTCATTTACAACTTCACCTGGAATAGCATATTCAGAATCATCTAAAGAAGTCATATCAAATTTTTTTAGTCTTGTTTCTATATCACCATTTGAGTTTTTAGCAATTACTTTTACATATGCTACATCCTCTATAGGAACATTAAAGAAATTTACTTCTTGACTTATTTCTTTGCCAGAGACATTAGATAAGTTAGTAGAAGTATAATCCTTACCATTAGCACTTAAAGACACAATTACTTCTGTCAAATCGTGGCTACTTTTTAGATTAATCCTAAAAGTAGCAGTTGAAAATATGCCTTCACCTGATATGTTTACTTTCTCAATTCCAATCCATATATTTCTTGCATTACTTTGAAGTATCTTTTCACTTACATTACCAGCTCTATCAAATACTCTTATTTCAATACCTTCTATTTCTTTAGGTATTTGTATTTTTACAGTTCCATCTTCATATAATTCCGCTTTTTTACCTCTTGTTTTAATATACGAAGGATCAAAAGTATCTACACCAGCATAATATAACACTGGTAAACCTGTTCTTTCATCATACTTTTTCAAATATTCATATCTAACTTCTCTTACACCACTTACATCATCATGCACTTTAAATGTTACAGTATTATACTCTTCTCCAGATTCAACAACAGAATCAGTAGCTTTTACTGGAATAGTTGTCTCATAATTTGATAAGTTTACTTTTATAGTTCCTATAGTTTCTCCTGTATCCTCATTTTTCTTTATAATTTCTAAATATTTATTATCTTGAACAGATGAATTAAAATTCTTAATATCTTCATCTGAAATATTAGTATTTAAATATGAATTTGAATTTTGAGAATATATTTCATTAAAATTATCTAGTAAAAAAATATTTTGGCCTGCTACCGTATCAATTTTATTTTCACTACCACCCTGTAATTTAATATATAATCCTTCATCAGAATCCATTTGAGCTTCAATGCTCATATTTAATGTATTAGTCCATGTCTTCTTTAATTTTTTTACAGTAACACCATATGCACTTTGTTCCTCTGTATTTGTATATTGTGGTGGTGCATTAACTACCTTTACAACATCAGTTAATCTTGTACTTAATGAATAGTATGTATTATTTTTAGCTTTAACACCTGCTAAATAATACACATTCATTGAAGGGTAAGAAACAACATAAATATCATCTGGTTGTCTATCTTCCTGTGTTCCTCTAACTGTTTGCTCTACTCCTAAAATTTTCAAATCTATTTTATAAAATGAACCTAAATTCTCATTTTCATTATAATCATTATTAACTGATAAATCTTGTTTAAATATTACTTTATTAGAAACAATTTCAAATATAGCTTTTTGTGAAAGTGCCTCTGTAGAATCAGCGGGCGTTGGGAAAAAATCATTTTCCATATAATAAATTTTTACCGCATCTTGAACTTCCTTTAAATCATTTGCAAATGCAGCAAGTCTTGCATTATCAATTGAATTACCTACAGCAAGTGTCGTTGCTGTAACTAAAATTAAAGCTAATATAATAGTTAAAACTAAAATAATTAAAGTTATTCCATTCTTTACTTTCATATAATCCCTCTTTTTTGTAAATATCATATTTTTATTTTATATGTTTTTTTATATTTTTTCAAGTCTTTTTATAAATTTAGTTACACTATTTTAACAATGTAAATTAATTGTAATAATGATTTTATATTATTCCATATGCACAAAATAGTATTAATGCGAACTTCAGTGGTGAAAGAAAGCCAACGGGATCAGTAGGTTCAGTAAACAATATATATGATATGGCAGGGAATGTTTATGATTGGACAGCAGAAGTGCGTTCTACTAATCGTCGTGTGATTCATGGATATGGCTATGACGCTGTTTCTAGTGTTTGGTATGCTGGTGGCCGTCAAAACTTCGGTGGCCCTACTTGGTTTTACAATTACCTTGGTACGCGTATGTCATTATATATACCAGCATCTATCAGTGTAACAGAAAAAACATATGTAAAAAATGGACTTATATTACATCTTGATGGTATAAATAATACTGGTAGTGGCCATAGTAATACTTCTACGATATGGAAAGATTTAAGTGGAAATAATAATAATGGTACTGTTACAGGTGCAACTTGGGGAAATACTGGATTAACATTTGATGGAATAGATGATTGGGTATCAATAAAAGAATTAAATTATACAGAAGTATCATTAGAGGTAGTCTTTAAAGATAACAGTATTCCAGATAATAGTCA